>Ga0153986_1000260_pt1 | contig 16818 bp, 29 predicted proteins | sample TSGA070MetaG_FD_104724 | JGI IMG/M metagenome (GOLD analysis project Ga0153986, IMG submission 104724) | Attine ant fungus gardens microbial communities from Georgia, USA - TSGA070 MetaG | ecosystem: Host-associated > Fungi > Mycelium > Unclassified | place: USA: Georgia, Alexander Wildlife... | reverse complement strand
TGGATACGGTGGTGGATACGGTGGAGGATACGGTCCTCCAGAAGACACGACATCAACCTCGCCCGCACCTCCCAGTCCGACAACTTCCGACACCCCCCATCCTCAACCTTCCGGCAGGTACATTGCCTTCCTTTTCGTCGTTCTTAAATGAATGCAATACTGATGGTCTCCATTTCCTAGGTACAACACATTGGGAAAACGAACTTATGCTGGCTCAGCGTACACATGGTCGAGACGGACCTAAAACTCGTGTCGAATCCATTTATCAATTCCACGCCGCATGTAGGTCAGAGGATACCTATTTGCTTACGCTCATTGTTAACTTTAATTGATCCATCTTCCATACATTCATGCCCATCTGTGGTGCCTACATTAGAAAGTAGAGATGTAGTCGTGCTTTGTTTTTTTGTGTGCGGCTGCCTTTTGTGTTGAACAATGCATCAGTTTGAAATTCATAGTTACCATCACTTCGGATGGCATTTTTGCTGTGCATCTTGTATTCACTCTTATAAAAGGACAAAGCTATCGCTTTTTTGTGTACAGTGGCATCAGTCATCAAGGACATGAATAGAATATTATTCCAGGGGAAAACTGCATTAAAATTGATATACACGTTGAAAACAGCAGAGGATGCCATCCTCCAGCAATTTCCTCTAAGTTAAGGTAAGAGCAAAGAAAAGAAAAGAAAAGCGCTCCCTAACCAGGCTCAACGAGAAGTTCGCCAACTTAATTAACGAGGGACAATCTTGCCAGGCAAGTCGAGCACAAGATTGGGAAAGAAAAGAAAAAAAGATATCTGGGTTAACTGTTAAAGCAGATAATGAAAACCGGAGTAAAGAGGAAGATAAGGTCACAACACAAGTCAAGGAGAGAGAGAGAAAAAGAAAAATAAGGCAGTGGCGGATATATGACCAATTGAGGATGGCGTGATACGGGTCGTTAAAAGTGTAAAATGGACCAAGTCCTATTGTGCGTGAAATGACATGAAAATTAGAGGATTCTGCACCTCTTCTTGGAGGCTCTGACAACGGGAGGCTCAAGTGCGGCGACGATAGCCTGTAAGGATGGTATATCAAACGAAGGAAGATATAGATACGGCAAAAGGAAACACACCTCATCAAAAACGTTCTTCAGGCCCTTCTGCGTCAACGCCGAACATTCTACATACTTGACAGCTCCGAGCTCACGAGCGAGTCGCTCCCCTTGTTCTGGGGTGACAGGCCTCTGTTTCTGCCTTGCGAGTTTTTCTATCACTTGATTGTCATCCCTTAAATCGATTTGTGTACCAACAATGAGGCAGGGCACGCCGGGACAATGGTGGTGGACTTCAGGGAACCACTTCTCCTTGACGTTCTCAAACGAGGCGGGAGAAGTCACACTAAAGCAGACCAAAAATACATCTGTTTGGGGATAGGACAGTGGGCGGAGACGATCGTAATCCTCCTGGCCTGATTGAGGGAGATGAATGAAGTCGATGCACGGACACAGCGTGACTTACCGGCAGTGTCGAACAAGCCCAAGGTATAGGGATCTTCACCAATCATGACAGTGACTGCATAATTGTCAAAGACCTAGAGAGGGAGGTTCGACCGGGAAGGAAGGGGGAAGAATGCAACGTACAGTTGGAACGTATTCACTTGGAAACTTGTTGGTTGTATACGAGATCAAGAGACAGGTCTGAGGTGGGGGAAATTAGGATGCAAGGAGATACGAGGAAGCCAACCGACCTTTCCAACGGCACCGTCGCCGACGACGACACATTTTATCGTCTGCATTTTAAATAGAGGTTGAGAAGTAGAGAGCGCCGTTGCTCAAATGGGGGAAATAAGCATGTGGGCTGATAGGATGGAGGCAAGGACTCACGGACTGAAAACTAGGACGAAGAAAGAAAGCTGCGGTAAAAACAGCGGGATGAGGAAAGGCAGAGGAGAAGAAAAGGAAACTCACGCTGGTGGCAAACTGGCAGAGGCTGGCGCTCGTCTCACTGCTGGTCTGGTCCTGGTTGCAACGCTGATGATCCTCCATCCGCACAAATACGTACAAAGCTTACTTAATTCTATTCTGATCAATTTATATATCCAAATAGCATTCGCATCACTTCTTCCTCTTCCTCGCTCGCCTCCTTGCAATTGCACAGTCTCCTCTGCAGCGACCCCCCATCTGCATCCCTCAGCGCTGCAAGAGCCTTGTCCGCTGCCGCAAACCTTCCCACATTCTTGCTATTGCTGACGATCGGCCCCGCGATAACAGTTCCGTGGTACACAGCACTGATCCCCTCAGCGCCCTTCTTGTCTGCCATTTTCCTGATCATAATTAGTCTGGTTTTCTATGCATAAGGGAGGCAATCCCACCGAAAAATCATCTTTCCACTGCATCCATTACTGGCAAGCCACTCCAACAACTCCGAAACGGGATCCTTCGGAATAGACGGGCTCAGAGCTTCAAGGATATCCTCCATCAGCCACGTCACAATATGTCCTGTGCGATCCAAGTCGTAGCCAGTATCAACAAATACCGCACCCACAATACTTTCAAACACATCACTTATAGCTTTCGGTGGATCATACTTCCATCCTCTGCGAACAATTTCCTCTGGCGGCGTAGATTCGAGTATAGGGATAAAGAGATTGATCGCGCGATTTAAGTCAATGCTGTTATACAACAGGTATTTGTGCACTTTGAGTTTGCGCACACCGAGGGACGCGAGTGCCGGTGAACAGATCGATTTCGCACGTGGAAGTGTAAGTTGATGGGAGGTTGCCTCGCGGAATTTATTGAAGAGATAGATAGTAACGATTATCTTGATCACGGCTAAATGCACATCAGCAATGTCTAGCAATGATAACAGTGGAATGGCCTACAGTCACCCAAGAATTCTAGTCTCTGGTACGAGGGCGTCGTTGAAAATTCGAATGATGGATGTGTGACAGCCTCAACCAAAAGGTCTGGATTCTGAAATGAGTAGTGAAGGTCCTTCTGCAAGTTGACCATCAGTGCGGGCACATCAGAATGTTTCCCCTCAATTTTTTGAACCCGCTCTCCCCAAGGTTGCAGTCCACCAAACGATAGCCCTAGCGCAGCCCCAGTCCGAAGCGTCTGAGCAATCCCCCCAGCAGAAAAGCTGGCACCCACCAATGCCTCTACACAATCCTGTAGTCCTCGGCGAGGAATCTGCCTCATCACTGCAAGACGCTCTCTGAATTCCTTGTCCTCATACCCATTTTGTTCAATGAATGGCCACTTCGTGACGCCCGATTTTTCAGAAGAGATGAACCTCTCCAGTCCAATAGACCTAGCACAAGTCACTAGGAACTTGTTTGAAACGACCCGTTGACGGAGAGCAGAAAGTTGTCCCTCATGCCTTCTCGGGTATTTGATCATCAGATGAACGGTCGTGCAAATGTCCAAAACGGCATCTCCAAGGGTTTCCAGACGTTGGTTACTGAAATCTGCACCAACACACGGGAGAGTGAGGGCTTCGACAAGAAGATGATCTGGGATTAGTGGAAGGCCAGCGTGCAGGCGAAGAGTCTGGGCACGATAGACATCAGTGAGCTTGTGGCATAATGCTGGAAAGAGTTCGAAGGCTCTGATCATTCCTGGTGACATGTCAACCCAGCCACACTCATGCATCGGGACTATAAAAGCAACCAGGGTATCCGGAAGAACTGCTGGGATGGGACGATCGAGAGAGTACTGACTATTAGCAGGTTTGATGATCCGCGGTGCTTCCAGTAGTGGGCCAGTAGACGGTAACACAAATTCAGGCCTCCCTGGGCGTACCCATTTGGACAACCAGTAATCATGATAAGTTGGAAACGCTGCCTCCAGTGATCCCTCCGGTGGAGGAGACAATGGAGATAGATCACTTCTGATTCGTTGAAGGACCCTAGTTCGACCGGATTCATGCCTATTGAGCACTAGTACCCTCTCACCACAATGGTTTTGCTTTTCGGTCCAGTCGAAAATACCTCTTGGATTATCCACGAGACGGTAGATTTTATCAAAGTTAATTTCAAGGTCATCTGTAATGGGTATAAGATAACCTCCCAGAAAATTAGCCAACGGGCTCCCTGTAATACGATAAAAGATCCCCAGTTTCGTATACTCATGCATTGCTCGCCTCTGCTCCACCTCGCCCTCTTCCGTTAGGCGCAATAATCGTGGAGAGCCCAAGTGAAGTACTACGTCAGATCGAATCTCAACCTGAGGAAATGGTAACCCAGCAATCAACCCTGCAATTGGTTCGTCATCGAGGAATACGGGATGCAACCACAGTCGCTCTCCCATTGTCCAAGGATATTTAACGTCAACATCGATCGTCACCGGTGGCACTTTTGACAGGAGCACGGACTGGACAATAGCCGCTTCTTCCTCTCCAGGCATCTTACCAGGGGTGGGAAGGAGATATTCATCAAGGACGTCGAGTTCATGGAGGCGTTTGGCAGCTAAAAATGCTACCGCACGTTTCGCCTCTTTTTTTGAGTGCTTAAAGGGACCCTGGTATATGAGCTGTTCCGGTAGTAGAGGAATACTGAGAGGAAGTTTGACTGTTGATCGGAGATCTTCGATAAATTTCGGTTTATTAGAGGGCGTGTATGTGTCAGAGGGTATCAGAGCACACAAGTGGCTCAGCAGTCCGATTGCATTGTCATATGTCAAAACCGCCCCGGTCGTTGGAACAACATAACGTTCTCGTCCTGCCAAATCCGAAGAATCTAATTCTTCTTCGTCCTCATCATCGATGCCAATGTTCTCGGCGAGGGAAGCGGCACGCATTTGATATGCTTTGTTTACATAAGGTTCATGTACTTGTAGGCACTGATAGAGATTGAACGCCTCTTGGTCATCTTGACGTATCATGACAACAAACTTTGAAGCTGCGTTTCGGGCCCGTCCACGAGATTGCACATATGCAATCATATGCTTGAATGGATCGAAGCGTATGACTAGATCACAAGCCTACGTTTTTCAGAGTCTTAATAAAGCAGGTCAATCACAAGTGAAAACGAACAGGGAAATCCAGCCCTTCTTCGGCCACAGACGTTGCTATGACTAGATAATTCAGTTATTCTCCCGAGACTTGGAAAATAAGAATACGCACGGACGTTGACTTTCCCCTTCCTGAACGCTCCGATGGCGTCACCGTGATACGCATTCGTTGTCTTAGTTAATCCGTCGGTATTAACACCCTGACCGACAAGATGAGCAGAGCGTATCTTATCCCTGAGTTCGGGCATTGCTGAGAGAGCCTTGGATAGGCACGCCGCCACTTGACGCTGTTCAACAAAGATAATAACTTGAAAACTTGATGTGTAGAATTCGATAAGAATGTCCTTCAAAGCAACGAGTTTTGGTGTACACCATGTATCTAGAAGTGGTATGGGAATAACATTAGGATTCCCGGCATCCGAAAAGAACGTCTCAAAATCGAAGATGATATCACGTATCAGAGTCAAATCATCCTCCACCTTGGAGACATTTGTTATATCCGCGTCTTCCATGCCCATCGTAAGTGTTTTCGATTTTTCAGACTGTATACGCTGCAGAGCATGCCGAATCTCGAGGAAAAGGTACAGGGATGCGCAATAAGGACCTAAATTGTAGAGTGTAGTGTCGTATCTAGCTACCACATTCAACCATGGAACGTCCATGCGGTCCCAGGTCGAAGGTAAGATGATTGATAAGCACTGGAATAGGGTTGGTTCATGAAAGTCGTATGTCTCCGGTGGAGCAGAATAAACTTTTGTTAACTAAGAGAAATCAGGTCAAAGAATTTGGATGGGAACAATCAGGTTTTGAGTGCACCTCAGAAGGACGAGGAGCGTGAGCTGCCAGCTCTTCAACATTTTCCCGAACGGCAATTATAGTTGAATCCATGTTCGCTTCCAAGTCTAGGAGGGATCTCATGGGATCCTTCATGTTCCAAATAGGAGACGCAGTCATCCCAAAAATTCTGGGTCGTTCCGCCACTTTTACGTGAAAATATTCGCGCATGATTGTATTGTACGGGTGATTTTTGCGCGTATGATGACATTCGTCAAAGATCAAGAGTGAAACGCGGTGCAGACTGCAAACGGAATGTGTCATCAAGTTAGCCAATAACTGCGCTATACATTTATCAGGTCAGATATCAACCATCAAACCTGTAAGAAAAATTTACGTGTCATGACGAGTACATCACATTGTTTCAGTCGTCTTGCCCATCGTATACGATCATTCAGCTCAATATCAAGGGCACCAGCAAGTCTCAACACACGTAATGGCGTATTGTCTTGGATGTACTTGGCTTGTTGCTCGACTAAAGCCACTCGGGGGACGAGAAAAACGATCAGCTTGTCCTTGGAATGTTCAAGGGCCGAAATCCATTTGATGAGGAGTAAACCGATGAGTGTCTTTCCAGATCCCGTGTTGAGTGCAGCAATCACATTCTCTGCGTTCAAGATTCCAGTTCACATCGGCTCAAGGCACAGCGATGCATGAAGTACCTTTCTGGGCACGTTCAAAAATCTCCTCTTGGTACTTGCGCGGCCGGAGGTCGCGGGAATTGGGTTCAGGGTCGGCAGTAGACATCAGTAGGTATGATGTTAGGATGTTAATGTCATCTTACTTTACGGGGAACTAGTCAACGCCACTTAGACAAAGGAATATCAGCAGCATCACGTGATCCAAGGCCTATCACTGAGTTTAAGGTTGCACAGGTAATGTTATCGCACATTATTTTATATCACAGCAAAAATAAGCATCATTAAGACATTCCAAAGACAAAAAAATTACGTTTTTTCTTCTCAGGCTGTCACCAATTTAATCTGCCATGCCAATCAACCCCTATGAGGACACTGAATTGTATGCTTCAATTTATTTACCTGACATCTGTTGGCTGAGTTGTTCATAGTAACGATGCCTTGAGAAAACATGGTATCCTCCCACCGCGATCCAAGACACCTCCTTCACCATCTCCGCCTCCATCCCCAAGCTTCGAAGACCGTCTAGACAACCTGGATGATACAGATTTGCTGGAATTAGAGGAGGAAGTGAAGGACGACGAAACGGAACGTCGCGTCAGAGAATACTATGAGCAGCGATTAGAAGAACAGAAAAGACAAGCATCGCGTGCTCGTTTCGGTCGAGTGTACCCTATAGGACGGGACGATTACACTAGAGAAGTGACCGATGCTAGCAAAGTCAATGAACCGGGCGATGGAAAGGAGCAAGGAACTGGTGTCGTCTGCTTCCTCTACAAGGATGGGTGTGTCAGTTTACTGATCGTACCTAGTACCTCTGATCAAACACGAACAGCATCCCCAGAAGTGATCGAGCCACTCATCAAGTTGTCAAGTTGGCTCATAAGCACCCACGCACGAAATTTGTTTCTATTGTCGGAGATAAATGCATAGAAAACCTGCCAGACCTAAGGTTACCGATGTTTATCGTTTACCGTCAAGGAGAGATCCAAAATCAAATAATTTCATGGGGTGCTGATCGAGAGCGTTCGTTGGAAGGTGATGGAATTTTTACTTCTTCAAGGACGTAGCTAACAGTTAAGACAGAACTTGAGGCTGTGCTCATAATGTCAAAGGCAATTGATCACCCGGATAAACCATCTTCAAGCAGTCATCGGGGCGAGGAGGAAAGCAGAGACAATTACGATGACGCAAGAACCAACGCTCGCACGGAGAGAATTATCAGGTCTTCAGGAGATAATTCTGATTCTGAGTTCGAGTTCGATATATGAATCTAGTGGACACTGATGCCGGAGAATACACCTTTTTGAATAGAGAGCACTCAGAAATGCTTCAAGTCTTGATGTAAAGTAACTTAGGTTCTCACGCATGGCCTGTAAGACGACCATTCGCAATGCGTTTGAGTTCATCAAATCATCTTTATTCAACCCACAATATTTTTGGACGTTGGCAGCTTTGGCTATCATAGTAGATGGAGTACTTACTGAGCTCATTATCAGGTTCATCCCCTGTGCGTATCACTTGTTCTTTTTCACTGTCGCTCACTCCGACTTCAGATACAGAGATAGACTGGGAGACCTATATGGTCCATACGGAACTATATATCAAAGGCCAGTATAATTATACCCTAATCACAGGGCCTACTGGACCTCTAGTGTACGACTCAAATTGCATTCCCTCCTTTAGTCTAATCCTCAGTTAGGTATCCCGCTGGCCATGTCCGAATACACGAGTTTCTATATAACGTCACGGATGCAGGACGCAATGTACGACTTGCACAGCATATTTATGGCATCTTGTACATCTTGATCTTGGTCATAACTTGTGCAATCTATCGTAAAGCTGGCAATATTCCAAACTGGATTGTCATGCTCTTACCTCTCAGCAAACGGTTACACTCGATTTTTGTGCTCCGGCTGTTCAATGACTGCTGGGCTATGCTTCTTGTCTCTCTAGCAGTATTGGTACTGGAACATGGACTTGACGATACAGCTATTCTTTTTTACAGGTGAGCACAAGGACTTCAAACTGCGTCTCCTAATCCCATGCATTCGCAGTGGAGCACTCTCCGTCAAGATGTCGATTCTTTTGTATCTTCCGGGGCTCCTCGTAATCACCTTCAGACGAAGAGGTCTCGCAACCACTTTCCGTTATCTGATCACTATTGCTGCCGTTCAGGCTCTGCTTGCTTTCCCGTTTCTCTTCGAGGATCCCTGGAGTTATCTTAAAGGAGCTTTCGATCTGAAGCGCGTATTCCTGTACAAGTGGACAGTCAATTGGAGATTTGTTGATGAACCCACATTCTTGAGTCCAACCTTTGCTCTCAGCTTGCTTGTAGGACACCTCTCTGTATTGGTGGTTTTCGGATTGTTTAGATGGTGTAGACTAGACGGCGGTGTTTGGAAAATTATCTATAGGGGGCTTCGACAACCACTTCAACCGGCTGCTTTGACCCCCACTACACCTGATTGTGAGTCTTCAATATGACATATCTATGCCTCGCTCACCCATCAAATTAGATGTTGTCACGATCTTGTTCACGTCGAATCTGATTGGCATTATTTTCGCCCGATCATTACACTACCAATTTTATTCGTGGTACGCAACGCAGATACCTTTCTTAGCATGGAGAACAAGATACCCATTTGTGATAAAGTAAGTATTTGAGCAAACTACAAAGTCTTGACCCTGACGGGGATTTAAAAGGCTTACCCTGCTCATGGCAATTGAGTACGCCTGGAATGTATATCCTTCTACGAATCTATCTTCGGGTGTTCTCTTGGCTGGGAATTCGTTATTACTTCTTGGTGTGTGGTTCGGCTTCCCCAAACGGGAAGCACGCACAAACGCTTAGCACGGATAGTAGTTAGAATAGATTGTATATTATTGTTATGCAGCAGTAAAGACACGTATGTATCGTCGATTTTGCAAGGAATAACCGCTCAATCCTAGACTCAGAGCCTCTTGTCATTTTCCATCATTGTGACAAATAGCATGGTAAAGAAGAAAACTACGCCAAGATCCACAGTGTCTGCAGCCATTTCTGCTGCAAGGATGGCAATCCCAGTACCAGTGGCCTTTCCTGGGTTGTCTCCCAAACAGGGGCTTGAATGTCGTGTCATCCTTGAGGACCAGATCTTGATTATCGACGTGCGTTAGATTGCGCCTGGCTATCTGTGCTTCGACTGAGGAAACAACAGGATTTCTTCTCGCCTGCTGAATGCAAAGCCTATGTTAAATTCATTGATAGCCTTCCTTTGGAATTGACCCCTCCGAAGAAGAAAGGGGAGGCCAAGCGAGTGAATTGTATGTTCCACCATTTTCGTTACTGTAGTCTCGATTTCTCAGTTTGGTTGTCGGGATAGATAGATTATCTCTCTGTTCACCGGATTTCGCTCTGAAACTACATCAACTGTTAACGCCACATCTACCTCCATTTCCTTATCCAACGTCGTCAAAGAAGATTAATCCCGATGAACCGAGATATCCGCATTCTTTGAACTCGACTGTCAGGGTGTATAAATATGGAGCAGGACAATATTTTGGGCAAGTATTTTATTATACATTCTTCACATTCGAACTAAATCGATATCTGGACGTCAGACCGCACTACGACGATTCTATCAAGGATCCTTTGACTGGAGCCAAATCGGAGTGGACATTGCTGATATACTTGTCTGGTGTGGAGGACGGTGTACAAGGTGGCGAAGTTTGTCAAGTAACCTCGTGTTCTGGGAGAAGGCATTTCATGACATGACTTTGTAGACCATATTTTACAAGGAAGAGAAAGGGAAACCTCGTGAAGAAATTGTCCCTTCACTTACTCGAGGCACAGCACTGTTACACAGGTTAGACCTTTTTCATAGTAAGAACTGTTCAGATAGTGACGCGTTTTCCAGACACGGTCAAAAATGTATGCTGCATGAAGGATCTCCAGTGATGAAGGGTACTAAATATGTTCTGAGGACTGACTTGATGTTTATATGTTAAGAAATTGGATTGAGGAAAACATCATTGATCAAGGTCATTACGATGCTAATGCTTCCCTCTCTTTTTCTTTGTCGGCATTCCAGCCTCTACAACATCATCGTCCCTGTCCTGGTCATCTCTCTCACTGAACTCTCTTCTCCGTTTCCGTCCCTTATTGTTACCACTGAGTGCTTGTTCACGCATCTCGGCAGCTGCTATGCGCCCGGCTTCGTTCACTCGCTCTTTCAACAGTGCAACCTCCTGATCATCCGTTGGCCACAACTCCATTTTCTTCCCAATAACCTGCTCTATCCTCTGTATAAGCTCGACGTCATATTGTGTTACTAGCGTTATTGATTTTCCTGCCCGTCCTGCGCGCGCTGTTCTTCCTACACGATGGATATAATCTTTTGAATGTGTTGGAACGTCAAAATTGATCACGACATCGACAGAAGGGATATCCAAACCACTGTATATGAATGCAAAATGTGACGAAGATCAAAGTACTCGGGAGCAAAAAACATACCGACTTGCAACGTCTGTCGCTACCAAAACTTTTCGTCCTCCACTCTTGAATTTCCCAAGGGCACCTAGGCGTTGACTTTGCGATAATTGGCCATGAAGAGGTACTGCTGGAAACCCGAGGGTCCGTAGGATAATAGATAGTCTGATTATTAAAGATGAAGATAAAGGATATCTGGAATCGCCGTAGTGAGAGACATACCGGGCAGCATCATGAACCGTCCGAGTAAAGATCATGATAGAATTTTGTGCCAAATTATTGGCCAGATAGACCAAAAGAGCGTCTTTGTCTTTCAATGGCATCAAGAGGTAGTATTGAAGGAGAGTGGAGACTGTCTGGTATCTGAACAAAACCATCGAGTGAGCATCTACCAAGACCAAAGAAGCTCGAAAGCATACTTTGTAGAAACTTCCACACGAACTGGATTAGACAAACTTGCTCGCTGAAGTTTTGCGACTTTTGTCGTCATTGTCGCGGAAAAGAGGTAGGTCGTGCGCTCTTTGGGGATTACTTTCAAAATTTTATCAATACTAGGTCCGAAGTCCATATCCAACAAACGGTCAGCTTCATCCAACACCTGGAAAAGTTGAGAAAATTCAGAGGAGATAGAAGGGATTACTCACCAAAAACTGGATGTTCCTCATATTAAATCCCTTGGTTTTCTCCAGATGATCCATTAAACGTCCAGGTGTAGCCACGACGATATGGGGTCGTTTGGCTAGAGCAATAGCTTGAGTGGGCATATCCATTCCACCGACTATCACAGCACAACGAACACCCATTGCTGATCCTAGAGATTCAAATTGCTGGCTTATTTGATATGCAAGCTCGCGGGTAGGTGCAAGTACACACGCAAAGAGGCCTTTTGGTTCCTCCCAAAGCTTTTGCAGGATTGGTAGTGCAAATGCTGCAGTTTTCCCTGATCCAGTGGCAGCGACGCCGATGATATCTCTACCCTCTAGGGCATGGGGTAAAGCCTCAACCTGTATTTCGGTCGGCACCTTGAAGTTGAGGGAATGGAGAGCTTCAAGCAAGGGGTTAATGAGGCCGAGAGATTTGAAGGTAGTGGTAGGTACTGGAGACGTTGAAGTGCTAGCTTCCTCTGGCAACGGCATGACTATGCCAAAAACATTTACCATCTAGAATTTCGACCTCATTTTTTTTCCACGGTCAGTAAAGTGATTAATGAATTCTATCACATCTCCCACAATGACTGGGAACCGCCCAATAGTATCTTGTGCTACCGCACCCTCATTTCTCTTGACAGGAGCTTGGAAGCAAATTCAGACTGCACTGCGGGCCCAATTCCCTCTACGCAATATACACTGGAAACCGCCCTCTGGGTCATCTATATTGACAATCCAACAACTCGACGTCAATCTTGTTCCATTTGAAACTGTGCGAGTTGAACATACCTCTCAAGTACCTGTGACACTTTTAGACAAGCCACTATTGCACATCTACGTCGTGACCTGCGAGGTGCTGACTTTAGCATCCTAGCCCAACCATCTCCACTTAATTCCCATGACAGCCCGGAGATCTTGAAACGTACAAAACCACTGTGAAAAAACAGGTCAAGGACTGGCACAATACCGTGATTTCGCGCAAAAATCAAGAATGGCTCATTCTACATCTTGTCAAGGGTGATGTCCCGGCTCCGAGTGGAGGGAAGCTCTTTCATCTCAAAGGATCGGTCTTAGACAAATTGAAGACAGATTTTAATCAGGACAAGCGTGATAGGTAGGTAGGTTACTATTACCACAGACTTTGAACATCTGATGAGATATGTCCAGGTGTATCCAGGTTACATGGTCAGCAGCGAACGACAGCCCTTTGGTCTGGGGAGAATTTGGCAACAAAGTGAAGGACTGCCTCATGTTTGCATTCGATGCCTCTGTTCATCAACGCAAAGAAGAGGTTAGGCGGTCAGAGAGTCAGCGGCAGATGCCAGGCTGGAATTTCTGCACGTTTTTCATCCTGAAAGTGAGCACCTGTTTTCTTGAAGAACACTTTTGACTTACTAATGTCAGGAAAGCTTGGCGAGCACTTACGAAGGAATGGACCTTCTTGAAGAAGCATTGCTGCAATTTAAAGAGCTTGAACGGTCATTCAGTCACATCTGGAGGGAGAAGAATTTCTCTTGGTTTGGTCCCCTAATTGACGTTGCATCTAAGGACGACACCCTACCACTACTTTCAGTCACCAAGAAACCCTATCGAGACCTTATTTTAGCCAATACAATTTCCGTCTTCGACCTCAGGATCTTTATTCTTGCGCGGCAATGCGAGCTTCTCGCGAAATTAGGGAGGATCTCTGATATCACAACTAATGCATTGAACTTTCTTGCCCGGTTCAGTCAACGCCTTCGAACAGTAGTTGTAAGTGGATTCAATTCGTCTACTTGCATACCCTTGAACCTAGTCTCGCGAGTCCTTAGGATTCACTTCCGTTGTTCTTCGTTGAATCATGGATATATTCTTCTTCCCTAAGCATCGTTCAACAATATGACGCCTGGTTTCCTGTTGGGGCAGATCGAGGCAAACCTAATTCGTTATTCGCAAGCAAAGGAGAGTTGTATGAGACGGCACGGCGTCAGGTCGGTATCGGCGTGAGCTTTAAATGTGACCATTCTCATCAGATAAAATCTCAGCTTGACATAATCGGCGTCCAAGCTGGACATTTACCTTTAAATCCTCCATTTTCTGTTAAAGTTTCTTCAGGGAATGCCGTCTCCAAGAGCAGTTCTGATACATCGATCAGTAACGAGGATTTGTTAAGGGTGACGAATGACCGAGAGGACTTCTATAAACTTTACATCGACGTCACAAACCGCGCAATTTCGGCATATACAAAAGCAGGGCGGAGGAGATCTGCCCTGAAACTCCATGGAAGTCTGGCTGCACTTGAACTGTACATTTTTAACATCCCAGAGTATGATCTAATCGCTGATTCGTCTGTCCGTGCAGACATCGAGAACGATATAGCAGCGCCTTCTCTACCTATAGTTCCCTCCCTGCACATTATGCATCGCATACATGGGCTGGACTAGAGTCTTACATGCTTTCGCGGGCTCTTGATATGCATGATAAAATGAAGCAACCGAAAGACAAACAATGGATGCACAATGTGCTGTCGTATCTCCGTAACTTTGTTGGATGCCAAGGTTGCGACATGCTTGTTCATGACATTGATAAAACGGACCACATCAGTAGACTAGTATCTTGCTTAGTTGATGCTGCTCACAATCTGGAGTCAGGTAGGTCTGTTGAACTTCTGGCAAGTTGTGGCTCAATTTATTGCTTCGTAGAAACTGTGTCACTTGAACATCATATTTTGTCTCCAGTAATAGCACCAGACACTGAACTAGCGGAGACGCAAGATGGTGCATACGTCAATCTGAACGTCTCCAATGAGCTCCCTTGCGTGTGTCATTCGGAAATTCTCCGTGACAATTCTACACGCTAACATCCAGATTAGAGTTTGGCTATCAGCGGCGTTCAGATCATTGTATCTGGCCGCGAGTCCGAAAAGTTTTGCTTTACAGCTCCATCTTCAGACTTATCACCTGGTAAGAATGTACTACGGCTTTTTTGTCCAGTAAGTGCCGATGTCATCATATTGAAGAGATTTGAACGCCACGACCCCCTTAGTCAATCACAATGGGCAAATACCTCATCCAGGCCACCGAGGTCCGTATTGGAAAACTCGTATTCCAATGGGAAAACCGAAGAGTCAAGATATCAACATTGGACAAACAGTGTAATGTTATATGCATTCCACGAGATATTCACGCGCTCCATATCTCGGTAGACCAATCACCTCGGAGTACGCATGATGTACAACATCCAGTGATTGATTACTGATACCGACCATAGTTGAGCTAGGCAAACCGCCAACCATGTTGCTGACTGTCTCAACAGGAAGAAATGATATAGACCGCCTGAAGCTACGCCTTGCTTGTCCAAATATACTATGGAAATACAAAGAGGCTCGTACTGAAGGTACCCTATCTCCTATCCGATATAAGATATTTCTGATCACATAACTCATAGGCCAAGAACGAACGATGGAGTCCGATGACGACGGACTTGTTTTACAAAACCTTCAGCGAGAGAGGGAGTACCCTTTGATTCTCCCACATTCCAACGCCTCTGCTCTGCATGACTTGGTGGGTAAGAAAAATAACTTTGTGACTCGTTTGTTGACTCGATAAACAGAAAATTGGAATTGAATTAGAGTACGCTACAAGGGAGCAACCATATCTTGAGCGTAAGCTATCCTTGACACGGGTGTTATCCACAACATTGCCGATATCGGTCAATGTACAGGATTTTTTTAGAGGATCTAGGTCAGAGATTCCTATTATCCTGACGCCTTCCATTTCAACCTTGTTGCGGAGTAGATTGATCTCTAAGTATACCGTCTCTACTACGAGTCATCAACATATCCGAATTGCACCAGCGGAGCTACAAATGCCTTCCAACAGTATTCAAGGTGTCACTATCGTATCTCCCTCTTCTGATTCAAAGATTGTTGTAAGCAAGTGCATGTCCTTCTCGATAGTCACGATCACCAACACAAAAAAAGATGGTGACGTCAGCGCAGCCCGCAAATTTCCTGTTCGCTATAGATTCGTTATCGGGTCCCGGTATGTCTCCTGACCAAACTGACAAGTGAACTCCTCACTCAATTCTGCCAAGTGCAAGAATCTCTTACTCTCGTAATCAAATACCGCCTTCTCTGTAATGGTGTGTCGAAATGTTTCTGATGTTCTACATCTGATGACCATGTAGAGGTGAAAGACTTGATTGAGACAGAAGTCAGGCGGGTTCTAAGCCAGGACGAGTTAAAGAGCCTATCTATACCTTTGGTCAATCATTTTGTCGAAGCGTTCAGAGTGGATACCTCTTGGGTAGAACTTTACAGTGTCACAGGTGAACTTCACGTTCCAGAGGTGCCCCAAGATTCTGCTTTTGGTGATAAATTGAGCACTATAACAAAAGTAAGTCAATATATCCTCCTCCTTCAAATATACTCAAAGGGCTAGGCGCTGGCACGACATAAACTTTGTGACAGTATTCAAGGAAACTGGCGAGAGATCAGGATACCTGTTGATGTGCCTCAAATGCAGGTGCGTGCGCCACATTCGTCGTCTCATGAGCCATCTTGATTGATTCTCCATTTCGATATCGTTCAGATTGTGGCGGCAGCACGTATCACTATTTTGAGAGCGCCGTTTGGAAGTGCCACAGACTCAGGATCGATGATGCCTTTGTATGCTGGACAACCAATTTCTGCAGAGGTCAAGATAGACACTTCTTTCCATTGGAGCCCAAGTGCAAATGACCGTAGTCAGGAGTTTTTGATGTGGTACAATATTGACGAAATTATCCGGGACTGGCTAATTAGCGGTCCGAAACAGGGTGAATTTGTTGCAAAGGTAAATGCATGACAACAAGTATTTTTTTGACTCCTCAATTCAACAGCTGACACTTGGCACTTCTTAGGATAAAGGTTCATTCACTACTCGAGTGACTCTTTTGGCACTGCATCATGGAGAGCTGTCACTTCCCACCATCAATATCTCAGCGCTGGACACGAGTTCTATGGCTGTACCTACAACGGAAGTATTCCAGGCGCACGGTGCCGAAAGGATATTAATACTCCCTCGCAAAGGGAGAAGTACCTTTGTCGTAGGAATGACTCCTGTGTAAACGAGGCTGTGAAAGCTATCTTTGAGTTATCTCTGCCAATAGTTGGCATGAAGAATAGATGGAGTTGAAAGGGTGACCAAGTAGATATAGCTCAATAATTGATTTGAAAAAAACGCTGAATTGGAAAGAAATTGAAAAACCTGAAAAG
>Ga0153986_1000258_pt1 | contig 16856 bp, 18 predicted proteins | sample TSGA070MetaG_FD_104724 | JGI IMG/M metagenome (GOLD analysis project Ga0153986, IMG submission 104724) | Attine ant fungus gardens microbial communities from Georgia, USA - TSGA070 MetaG | ecosystem: Host-associated > Fungi > Mycelium > Unclassified | place: USA: Georgia, Alexander Wildlife... | reverse complement strand
CCGGTTGTCCAGTTGCTACAGGGATAGAATGGAATGAAGAATGATGTTGACATCATTATATGCAGGAGGAATGAAAAGTTTATGCTAGTGTAAAAGGATCAACATCATGAGAGATCAGTCCATAACTTCAATAGAAATGATATCACAACTCAAGGTATGGGTCTGTTGGCCTGTTCTTGAGTCCCAAGTCCAAGTCTGTTTCCTCTCCTAGTTCTACAATCTTCCTCTTCTGAGTATAAGTTGTAGAGTTCCTCAATAGGATCAAGTCATTTCATGACACTTGTCCATTAACCAGCTTTTCTAGGGGAACAGCTTAGAGTATGTAAAGGTTGATATTCTTTGGAGTATTTTGCAACATAGATCTAGATCAAGATTCCCATTGTTTGGCTGTGTAATTATTACTTTATAAAGCTGTATAATCATATACCCTTTTTAATTCCCTTCTCCTTTCTTGAATTATCTCCTCTCAAATTCTTTAGCATGCAATTGGTACCTGGCATTATGTTCTTTGCATAACCTAGAATAATAGTTGAACCTTTTGTTTTTCTTTTACCACTAAGTCCATTCTGCAGTGTCTATGCCTGACTCAATGGCCAGTGCCTACAATGCATGTCTTCTGAAATCTGAGTTGTCTTCTAGAGCATTCTCCAAGCCATTCTCCAAATCAAGTTTAGTAACTGGTGGTCAAGGGTACCAAATACAATCAACAAGCAAATACTGTCACTAGGGCTACTAGAGAATGTTCACAGTTACTCTTCAATATATGAAGTACTTCTCTGCCTCCAGGAACCTCATCCTGTTCTCTGAGGATTTTTCTGGAGGTGTGTTGTGTCTTGGTCTGCAATAAACTAAGGATTTTCCTAGAGTTCTTGCCCAGTTGTCCTTACACATAGGATAGAGACATGTCCAATGATTAATTGTCCTTTTAGTTATTTAGTAATTCTGGACTGACTTGTTATGGAGACTCACCCATTTCCAATTGATCCTATCTATCACCAGGCAGACCCTTTTCTTCACAACCAACAACGTTGACCTGATTTTATTGGAGTCATTAGCAGTAGGGTTAGAAGCAGCCACTCTGTTGAGGAGTGCAGACATGAGAAAGTATCAAATCACAGTTGTATTTTTTTAAAGATAATTTATTACACAGGGCTCACTGGCAGGCCGTGGTGTTCACAGACGCGGGAGTCGGGTTAACATTTATTCATTTATTTTGGGCTTTAAAAACACGTGCATCTTCAAGGTGACTTGTGGATGTGACTTCAAGGTGACTTCGTGATCTCGGCCAGAAAATTTGGCCTGTGTTGTGCACTCTTGCATCCATGGCTCCCCTTGCAAACTTCCTTCTGGCTTGTATATCATATAGGGTTCCTCTTCACCTCTCTACCTATGTTATCGGAAAGACACCATTATCCACTACTTCTGCCGTCATCTCAATGTTAGCCGGCTATTTGGCGGTGGTTTTTGGCACCAAGGTTCTCATGACGAATCGGCAACCGTACAAACTTACAACCCTTTTCCAACTACATAATATTATTCTGAGTTTGGGTAGCGCTCTTCTTTTGGCACTGATTTCAGAAGAAATTGTTCCACGAATCTGGAGGCATGGTATCCGTCATGCTCTTTGTGATCAAGAAGCCTGGACTCCTGTGAGTATCTACGTTGTCTCTTAACAACTAGTTGCTTATTTATTTTCAGAGGATGGAATTTTACTATATTATCAATTATTACTTTAAGTACCTTGAGCTTTTCGATACCGTCTTTTTGGCACTGAAGAAGAAACCCTTGCGTAACTATGCGGTCTCCATGATGGCTTCTGTAACTGACTTGCTACAAATTTATAGAATTTCTCCATGTCTTCCATCATTCCGCGACAGCTTTATTATGTTTCACGCAGCTCAATGGAAAAACCAGCATTGTTGGTGTTCAGACTCGTGCAATTGCTTTTTTTACTCACAGTTTTCTCAGTCGTGGTCGATCATCTCGCTCAACCTAGTTGTGCACGTTGTCATGTGTAAGGGTCATGCCATGTTTTATTCATCATTGTTTTTCTAATCTATCTGTAAGACTATTACTACTTCGCAACCGCGGGTGGTGCACGATTTTGGGTATGTAGCCTGCTGTCATTTAAACTACTCTCCTGACCCAGATTGCAGTGGAAAAAGTACCTCACGACTATGCAGATCATTCAGTTCGTCATTGACATCTCCCTTGTCTATTATGGCAGTATGTTCATGATTTTATCTACTCATATTGTACATGACACATCTAATACTTTTCGAGCGTTCGAACATTTCGCCAATGCTTATTTTCAGTATCTTCCTCATTCTGGCGACTGTGCAGGGAGTGAGGGAGCCGCATTGTTTGGTTGTGTGCTGCTTACCAGTTATCTCGGCCTCTTTATCAAATTTTACTTTGAAACCTACACAAAACAGTCTACTTCGAAGAAACTTAATAGAGCTGCGACTGGCCATGTAAATGGGCATGCTGTTGGAATGGTTAATATCACCACGTAAGTGTGCTCTCCAGTTTTTGTTAATAAATTGTCTCATATCTCTGGACACGCAAGACAGGATGAGTGATCCGAAGGTGGTGAAGACTGATGGTCCTTAGCTTGGTTCCTATCATCCTTGTGATTCAGCGTTCTGTATCTATACCCATAATACTGATAGCAAGGGTTAAACAAAGGATGCATATATCAATATATATCTTGTAATCTGTCAATAGAACAGCACAGCCACTCAGAAGTCACTTCACCATAACTGATGCAAGTATGATGCAATCACCTAACAGATTGTTGGCAGATTGTTGGTACTCAGCCTTGGCTCCATGTTCTTGTACAGTGCAGAGCAACATGTCCAATTAGATTCAGAGCAAGAGTATCTGACTCGGGCAGAGATCTGCATCTCAAATGCTGCTAGCATGACCCTTCGCAAGGTAAATAAGTATTATTGGCTCCCAGACTGAACTCAACCGACTGCCGCAATACAGTTTAAGAAGCAGAATGAATCAGATTCGCGCTTGAAAGGTTTGCACTTGGAAACGGCTTTCTAGTAGTGGTTATGATAAGCCCGACTTTAACAGAAAAATCTAACTGGCTTAGCCTTGGTGGAAAAGGTCACACGATGTGGGGGCATTGGCGGCCAGCTATCTGCAAGCTGACGAAGGAGTCTGATGCAGATCGATGTCTTCTTAACATCTATGTTGATGTAAGTTGTGGTATATCTCCGACCTATCCTACTGAGTCCATCTTTTGAAGGAAAGCGTTCTCTTTCAAACGGTATACGTTCATCTCCTCCGTCAAATGGATATTCGCCCTGCCGATAATTCTTTATTTTTTCGCAAAGATTGCATTGTGATCTACTCGAGTGAACAGCAGAGATGGATGGCCAGCAATAACGGGGAACCTGTCTATTTACAGTTTTCCAAGCCCGAATTATGCAGCCTTTGGATCTCATTGCTCAGGTCTTATGCGGTTCCTGAAATTTATGGACGGTGGTTGAAGCAACCCAAAACTGATGAGCCAGGCCAGGACGGGGGGCTGTATCGAATGTGGCGAGAGGTCCACTTGACAATTGCCTCAGGGCGCAATTTAGGCATCAGCAAAGTTTGCAACCCTGTTCAGACTACGGGCGACGCAGTGCAAGAAGTCGAACTGAAGGACATCGATGTTTACTGCGAAATTGTGTTTAATCATACCGTGTGCGCCCGGACTACTGTCAAGAAGGGGCCTAGACTACCGGAATGGCATGAATCCTTCGTGTTTCCGGATCTGCCTCCATTCGAGGCTTTCGAGATCATGATTTGGAAGGACAAGAAGGTGCTCAAATCTTCATTGCTTGGAAAGGTCACAGTAGATCTTGCAACATTTCGCCGCGGAGAATTGGTAGAAGGGTGGTACCCTGTTCAAAGTACCAACATTTCTTCGCAGCTACTTGGAGAACTTCGGTTAAAAGTCCAAGTGTACGAGTGAGTTCTTGGTTGGTGCAATCGTACGGGGTGTGGTTCTCACAGTATTTTGTATTGTACTGTCCCAGAGAGATGATCCTACCCCATTCCTCCTACTCGATTCTTCAACAAGTTAGTAACGTACTTTTTATCGACTCAAGCTCACGCCTGGCATAGGTGTTGAATGGTCGCAATTTCCTGCACTGGATGCAGGATCTAGAAAACATTTTTCATACCAAGACACTGTCACAGAGCTTGATCAGACTCGCAATATCTCGAGAGACCATTGTGCAACAGATACAGGAAGCAGCAACTTGGGAAGTTGAAAGTGCGATTGCTTGTATGTTTTCCCAAGCTGTTGTTCCAGCAGATACAGGACAATAAAACACTTATTCAGCACATCAAACCATCTTTCGAGGGAATAATGTATTCACAAAGACTATGGAAAGGTGCCTCACCTTGTACGGCACCGCGTTTCTCGAGGTCAGCATCGGCAGCACGATACGAAAATTGATTACAGAAAAGGTTGTTATTGAAGTGGACCCTGGCCGGAGTGGAAAGCCTTCTAAAGACGTTGCAAAACATGTTGATTTGTTGATCTCATGGTGCAAGGAAATTTGGGAGCATATTTTCGCCGCGAGGGAAAGCTGCCCGAAGCAAGTGAGGAAGATTTACACAAAAAAACCTTCCTAAAACTTTTGTAGGGAACTCTGTGCATTGCTGTGTACAATTAGAAACTTGGTCGAGGAGCACAGCAGAAACGTCGATTTAACTATTGAGATGCAACAGCAGCGGCCATGGCAAAGCGTCTCGGCTTTTATCTTTCTCCGGTTTCTCGTACCTGGTATTTTACACCCTCATCTCTTTGGCCTTTGTTCAGGTGAGCAGAAGAAACATTTAATCTCGATCCTACATTTGATTGACCTCTTACAGGCCTTCCTGGTCCCACAGTACAGCGAAGTTTGAAACTCATAGCGAAAGTCATACAGAGCCTAGCGAATTTGAATACTGTATAAGTCAATGATGCTTCATTTATTGGTTTCGTATGCTGATTGACGTTTTTCTTCAGGCTGATCAAAAAGAAATGACCATGGATCCCATTCGCGATTTCAATAGACATAATATGTTACCCATGATGGAATATCTCAGGGTAGTGTCAACAGAAAAGAACGGACTTTATTCAGACCAAAAACTCAAAAGTCGTGAAGATCGTTATCTCTTGATTAATCTGGAACGTCACAAGAAGACTCTGCCGGACCTCGAACGAGAATCGGTATCTGAACCTCCGCACTACATTGACTCCTCACGCGAATTGGCAATAATCACTTCTGCCGTCGTACGCCACTCTCAGAATGTGAACAAAAAGGCTCGGGTCCGCAAGTTGGACGACTTGGCATTAGGACGTCTGCGTGATGCCTGCTCCAAAGTCGAAGCAGAAACACTACAAAGAGTCAATGAATTGGCAACGAGGCTGGCCCAGGAACGAAGGCGAGCACCCGCACTTACTACCTCAACAGAACAACTTCCTAGATCACTCTCGTCAAGTTCAAAAACAGCCCCAAAGTTCCCTCTGCCTTCAGCCTCCAAGACTCCCTTTCTCACATTGGGTCCAGACTTTCAGTGCGTGAGCAAGTTCGACGAAAGTTCAATGTTGCGGTCTCGCGCTCCTGGTCATGCCTCAGGACAGAAGCCTGATGTTATCAGTCCAAATAACCAGGAGAATGACATCAATAAGCTGAGGCAATCAGAATCCCTGCTCGAGGCTGATGATGTAGCAAAGCGGAAGAAGAGCTTCATGCGAGGATTTTTTGGTGGGCTCTAACATTATGGATCTTTCTGCTTATCAAGTATCTGTGAAATAATGTACATTAAAAACTAATGGTTAATGTATTTCGTATAAGTTTCTGAACTTCGTTGGCGACATCTTCGGATGTGCTTCTAACTGTCAATCGACATAACTACTCAGTAGGATTAGCATGCCACCTCATCATATGACAACATCCCACCTTGGCGTCTTTGTTAGGCTCTACACGAAGAAGGCAGCCGACCTTTCCATCATTAGACATATGGAGGATTCCAGCGCCGACCAGATTGTTGGGATTTGGATCTATCTCATCCAGGATATTGAACCGATGTCCAGAGACAGCCTGGCGATTTTTCGACAAGTCGAGCTGACCACTTGTAGTGAGATCGATAGGGAAAACACTTTGCGCTTCACGAGGGGCTCCGCCGATCAGTTTCCAACGTTCAAAAAATTCTGTCTGACCCAGCTTGACATGCTCAACGAACTTCGTCAAAAAGATAGGTAGACGTATTGAGACGGCCTGATGGGACCCAGCAAGGAACGACACTGTAAGAATTGGAGGATCAGCAAAAAATCTCTTGCATTCAATGTGAAGTAGTTGTTGCGTTTGGCTGAGAGGTGCAATAGTGCTGGGGGGTATTTTGGCAAAAGAGAGAGATAATGCATTTGGTTTACTTGTATAAACTGTGGTCGTGAGAGACATTAGAGGAGCGGATATTTTGTTCCCGATATAGATAGCCATTTGCCCAATATGTCCTTGGTAGCGTGATTTGATCCCGATTTGAATCTGAACGTCCTCATACAACACCCCCTCCATGCTGCAGATGAGCTTTTCAAACCAGCGATCGACATTGGGGCCTACTGTTAGGCGCGGTACCTGATCATCGTCGTTACAAGATCCATTGGCGTTGGTGTTTGAAGTAGACAAATCAAGCCCAGCTAGTGATCTGAGTATGTCCTCTGGTTGTGTGGCGTCCCCTTCCCCACTCGACATCAGTTTGTTTTCGACTAACGTCTTGCGTGCGACCAGATCTCGCTCAAGGTTAGCTTCTTTCCCACCGTGCACCCATACTCTCTTGTCTTCCGTATCACCATGTTTTCTGCTGAGACGTCCAAGAAGAGCGCTCACACGAGGCGGGAATGGTGGCATCTCTTCACAAACATGTTGCAGCAACTCATCATCGTCAGATCTGGATGCCAAAATATAGAACTCGCAGGCGCGTTGCTGTAGTTCTGCATCAAGGACATGGCGGTACCGTTCGAATATGTTCACAAGCTGAGGTTTAATTTCAGGGAAAACGTTGACCCATTTAATATATGTCGATAAGAGTAGTGATCGAGTGGCAGCTACACAAAATTGAGACTTGGAATGAAGAAGCTGAAATTGTTCCAAGGGGCTGTATCCTGGTTCGTTTGCAATCAGATGCCCATACTCTCCTAGAACATAACCTGCAACCACAAGTAAGAGGTCAAGTCAAGTTCAAGCAAGTAGGTTCAAATGTCTATACCTCCAACTTTGACTAAACTTTCGTGAGTAGAAGGCGCCTTCAAATGCTCAAAGACGACCTTCGCAGCATACTGTTGAAGGTTTTCTGTATTTGTGATGATTTGAACGACGCGATACCAGACCTCATCTCCAACGTGGTCACCAGCGGCACTGATCAGTTGCAGTATGGTATCGACATACCATTTGTATGAGTTGGCATATTTTTCCGTCAAAATGGCGATCTTGAGGACCATTTCTTCACGAAGAGCATAGTCTGCAACTCTGAGGTATCTTAGAAGCTCGTCAACAATAAGCTCCGAATTATCGGTTTCACACATGCTATAAAGCAAGTCAAGAGCCCGCCTACGAACCGAGATGTCCTTATCCCTCAAGGACATAATTATTGTATTCTGATGTCGTTTAATGGAGTCCAAAGAGTCCGCTCGAGCGGCAAGGTGAGCCATTGTATCAAGACCAAGATACCGGACATTTGTTTCTTTGGAAGAAATGAATCGCGCCAAAAGTAGCGCAGCGGTGCCGACCAGAGGTGAGTTGGTATCCAAATGGATGGCAAGCCCGATGGCCTCAAATAACACGGCATGTTGTGCATTGTTATGTTGGACATTACGACTAGGCTCTGCACAGTTGTTCATGATAGTCTGAAGGACTTGATGTAATACAGAACGTATCGTAGGGTCCTCTTTCAGTGCGATTTGTGAATGTGTATACTGCACCATCAGAGACAACTACGTACCAGAAGGAGCGTAATATTGTAATAATCGAAGCAATTTGACTTGCAGCCAGGGTGAGGGCACCGCATAGTATGCGTACGTCGAATTGTAGTCGCGTTCGATGACAAGCTACCACAAGTCAGTAGATTGAAATGTATTAGCTAACTCACTTACATGATAAAGTCGGTCAACAGCCTTGGTATAACACACAGCAAAAGCATCCAGATTATCTTGGGCCAAGGCCATTACCAGACTTGTGACACATAACACAACACCCTGATATTTATTAAGCAGGATGTTCTCTTGCAAGTCATGAATCCTCACCAAGTCCTGATCGTCCATAAGGGAAACTATGCGCAGAGCCCATTCTGCTGCCGGAACTACCTCCGGATGCTTGCGGTACAGACGTAGTAACGTGAGGGCCGCTTTCTTCTTAACGAAACTCTGTGAAGTTCTGCAGCCATATGAGATACTGATGCGTACGAAGCTGAGGATTGGCCTACGGTGAAATCAGTAATCGATGTACATCCTCGGCCAAAACTTCCGCCATCTCACTTCCACCAACGTTTGCAATAGCGTGCAGGGCGAGACAGTTGTCAACTTCGTTACTCGTATCCAAGTCCTTTCGAATAGAGTTTACGACCAGACGAAGGAAATCTGAATTCTCATGCATCAACAGGGTGACTGCAAGGTAGCCCTAAGTAAGAGCAGTCAACCATCTTGACTACTATCTACCTAAACTCGAACTCACAATCTGTTTTTCACTATACTTTGGGCTCGCAATGAGATTCACCGCCTCCATATGTCCTATGTCAACCTTATACCCCAAGATGTAAGTAAAAACGATCTTGGCAACATATCTAGATTCAGAGAATGAGTCAAATTGTAATTGATGCTCATGAAACTAACTTTTTCTTCTGATATCCATCCAAGTTCCCATCTGTAGCAAGCAATTTATGCCTGTTCTCACAAAAACTTCAATTGTAAGGGACAGACCCTTGAATTTCTTGCGAATGTTGGCCATCTCCTTGTTTATCCGCTTCTCCTCCAGTTCACGTACCCTCGCACCTCTGATGTCCGCAATGAACTTGGAAGAGTATGGGATATGAACATCGTGAACCAGTTTAACTCCGAAGGCATACCTGCGTCAGTCCCCTCATATTAGTCGCCATGATGATTTATTATTTTGAACAAGAGTAAATATGATTGTTGGAGGTGCTTGGGTCAAGAATCCAATATGTGAAGACTGAGCTGCGGGGGCTTTAAGTAGAATTAACGGATCACATGGGTCAAGCATCAAGCATCAAGCAAGGCTACACAACAAGGCCGTGACGACTTGTGGACGACTTGTGACTGTGCTGCCGATGAAAGTCCGATGAAAGTGGGCTTATCACATCGATATATATTATATATTCTTTCTATATTCCTGTGATAATCTGAGTCGAGAGAGAGATGCTATATCAAAAGAGCATGAAAACAACGGCCCTATTAAGTGTTCTAAGTTAACATATGTAGATCATAAACGATTGTCGACGATCATCTACGCAATTTACTAGGTGTTCCAGGTCTCGAGCGGAAGATCGAGCCAGATACCGGAGCTGTATATCTGCTATCAGAAAGCCTCGCGGATCGATACATTGGTGAACCTATAGGAGAAGCCCTGGGAGTTCCAGGACGAGAGTTTTGTCGCGATTGGGAGGTGTTCCTCTCATCACTATATCGATTGAGAACATTTACAACATCACGAGTCAGCTCATCCAACTCCTGAATCTCTTGGCTTGAAAGAGAATAATCCTTATTCGAGTCGACCTCGTCTTCAGACTCTGATTCTTCACGAGGAAGGATGGGCAAAGGTTGACGAATCCGATTTCGACGACTCATTGTAATGCCTTCAAACACTCGAAGCATACAAGCTTCCATAGTCGTCTTCAACCGCTGGATGTCATCCAAAGCACCCGAGCCACGATCTCCAAAGATAGGGAGCCAGTTGTCGCACTCTAACCCACGATCCACAACCTGAAGCTGATGAGCCCCAAAAAGCATGTAAGTCATTGGATCAAGTTTCGTAGTATTGACAAGGAAAGTCGTTGATGACCCTCCGCCTGCGAGGTTGCAACGCATCTCAGCGTATGCGTAAAGTTGTTTTTCCACATAAATCTGGTCTTCTTCAGTGGGGTCCCACTTACGATTGTTAACACTTGAGGGGTGAATCATGGTATTCTAGATCAAAAATCAGGAAACAGTGGCACATAGCCGGACATTGGCTCACTTTCTCTTTCGATGTCCTAAACATTTTTCCGGTTCGAATAGCATACTTGGGCTGAGAAGCAGTAGCAATCAAGGCAGCCAGTAGAGGGAACGACTCTCCATTGACGTCCAGCTCAGGTGGAACTCCTTGACTTGCCCGGGGCCCACTCAGGTTTCCGCCCCCTGAAACACCAATCACACCAGCATGGTACAGTGACTGTAGTAAATGTGCTTTGATTTTGCTGATCAATAGCAGTGTTGGTTTTGACAGGAAATTGTCTATGCAAAATCGATTCGCAGTCACATACTGTCCTGTGGATTGTAGAGCCCACCAAGCGTTATAAGCCTGCAGCGCAGCTAAAACATCTGACCGGAAACCTTCTGGACTCCACGAATTCTTTTTCGTCGCAGCTTCAGTCTTTAGATGCATAGGCGAGACGAAAGGCTCGCGGTTCGTCAAAAGTGCAGCCAAGGTTAAAGCTTGATCTAAACATCTGAAGAAGCTGCCATATAGTACGAGGCGACCCATTTGAACTTCTACTGGTAGTTGGAGTAGAACACGGCCAAGTGAAGTAAGATGTTGACTGATGTCGATTGCCCCGACCATATGCAATGTCTTCATCGCAGCTTCAACTCGGTCTGGGTCAGGAGGCTCAATCACAGAAGTGAGTACCTCCTCAACCGACATCCCAGGGAAATCGAGTGCTTTAATGTGCATAACGACGTTGCTCAAGTCCGCCCGTTTCATCTCGACTGTCTGATAAGGCTGCAACGCAGCAGACCGCGCTTGGCCTAGGATACCAAAGTATTCTCCAGGTCGATGGCGACCCGCACGACCTGCACGCTGATTCAAATTCGAGGAGCCGACCCAAGCAGATACCAGGGATGACATATGTCGTTCCGGGTCGAATTGGAGCTCCTTAACACGAGCTGTGTCCACTACGTAGACAACGTCGGGTATGGTAACGGAAGTCTCGGCGATATTAGTGGCGAGGATGATACGTCGAACACCAGGCGATGGTGGTTCAAAAATGACTTGCTGTTCCGTGAGAGGTATAGTGGAGTGAAGAAAATGGATAGAAAATTTTGAGTCACGGAAATTGAAAGCGAGTCGCCCTTGAGGCTCCAGCAAGTGGCGCTCAACGGCTTTTATCTCATCCCAACCAGGACAGAAGACAAGAACGTGGCCATCACTCGAATTCTCCATGACATGAGATATTGTAGCCGCAATCAAGGGATAAGGAATATCCAAATCTTCACTTTTGCCCTGAGAGGTGTTAGTAGAACGCGAGTTCATAGGTGACCGAATTCCCAGAGAACTCGTAAAAGCCGATCCAAGTTCATTGACAACATATTTTGCAACTGACTGGTCGTAAAATATCCATTTATATCGGCTTTTGACAAGAATTGGGACAAATTCATCCATGAAATGTTTCTGTACAGGGAAGGATCGCCCTGGGACTTCTACAACTTTGGAGGGTTGTCCATTGTCATCAGGAAAGTAATTTTGGAACAGCGTTGGATCGATGGTTGCGCTCATAAGCACGACTTGGAGTGGTTTGTTTCTTGCTTTCCTGTCCGCCATTAATCGTTTCAAGACCACCAACAGAAGATCCGTATCGACGTCCCGCTCGTGCACCTCATCAACCACCACGTGCGTAATATCGTCCAAGCTTCTGTCTCGTCCTTCGAGCGCACTTTGCATCCTCTTCAAGAAGACTCCAATAGTACAAAATGTGATCGAACCATGTGGTTCTGGGGGTTTTGCCTCAAACCTAACCTGGTACCCAACCGAATCACCCAGTTTCTCACCTCGCTCCTTTGCAACGCGGTCCGCTACACTAATCGCGGCTAGACGGCGAGGTTGTGTACAGATAATATTACAGGTTGCACCCTCTCCACGCTTGATGCTCTCATCTAGAATCATTTGAGGTATCTGAGTCGTCTTTCCAGAACCTGTTGCAGCCATGCAGATCGTAACGTTGTTGCTTCCTATATGTGCTAGTACCTCCTGAGAACGAGTAGAAACCGGTAGCGACTGTCTTGTTTGTCGCATGCGTTCAAGATTTGGGTCTGCCTGATAATTCTGATAGCGCTCGAGTAAAAGCTTCGATTTTTCGGCAAGCGCAACGGCATCAAGTTTGGAGTAGGGTCGAGAGTGAGCAGGCCCTGAGCTGCGAACCTCAGTTGACTGAGTCACGTTGGCCGGCCTGTTACGATACAACTGGGTCCTTCGCAGGTCGTAACTGAGATCCCTGATATCTTCAGCTAACCGGTTGCTGACGCGACACAAAATATGAGGCGCCAAGCCTAAATCTGCCCCTGTTTTGGCTGCTTTGACATATTCCTTCCACAGCGCTGGGTCGCATTTTTCAAGATATTGTGTCACATCAAGATAGCAAGCGACCTGAGCGGCTTTCTTGCTGGACGCAGACCCAATACCGATACGCTTATCGCCCACCGTCAAAACCGCATCCCAAGAAGAGTTTGCCCGCCTGCCTGTTCCCGCGACAAACTCAATATCGGGACGCGAGAACTTGAAGTTCCGGCAGTAGTAGTCCATGAAGCCGCGAGCACGCTCGTAATTGACAATTGATCCATCTGACAGGGTAACTTCGGTCTGGTCTTGTGTCTGTTTTTTGGGTTTGTCCAACTACAGGAGATGAACATAAGCAAAAAGAACTACAGAAGACAAATCAACGTACTACACCCATTTCGTGTAATTGATACACTCCAGAAAGCGCAGCTAACTTTTCGGCCTGTTTCCGCTCGGGATGATCGCCTATGCCGATCACAGGTGGTTCGATGGGAATACTGACAGTGGCTCTGAGAGATGAGTCAGTCCCAATATTGAGATACACCAAGCAATGGGGGCGTACCTCCAAACATTCATGGGCCCAGAATCCAAATTTATGCACCCCTGCTTAAAATTATATTTGGGCAACTGGTCGGCCGCTAACATCAAGAAGTTCCCAATGGAAGACTTGGGCGTATCTTTGTGTGAGGGTTTTAAGGGAATCAGTGATTTGTTGTACTGTTGAGTTATGTATTCCTGATTGTGGAAAGGACCCTCTAGGCCTGGTAAGCGCTTCTGAGATTGCTTCTTTTGAGACTTGGAGCTGGCACTCGACCCTTGTTGGAACTTGTGTCCAGTCCTTGAGCGTGCACGCTGACCACGGGGAGCAGAAGATCCATTATTTGGTTGTCTTTGCTGCGAAGACACTTGCACAGATGGGCTTGAGTTGCGTTTGGGTGATCTATCGATGCGTGGAGCTTTGGAGGAAGGTGTGCTGTCAGGGAGAGCAGCGGCTCGTTGTGAGAAGGAACGTTTAATGCCAGAAGAAGCTCTTTGACGAATGAAAGAGGAGAAGTCCCCTTGGGAAGGGTCAAAACTCATGAAGGGGCGTTGCCTGTACCGCAGGAAGAGAGCAAGTCTTTTCATAAGTGCGCACGTTAAGAGCCCTGTCATGAGATAGTCTCAAATTGTGGGTGTCAGTGTTGAGCAATGGCCTGACCTGCGCGTGTCCGCTGGCTGCCAGATTTGACGATGACCTCCCTGAAATTTGCCAACGAATGGGGACGCAAAATCGAATAGACAGCGTGATCCGGAAAAATTAGTTCGGCTCGTGCCGACATTTGTGACATCTGAGATTATTACAAGGTCTAGCTAGTGGAATCTCGATGATCGTCTAGCCATGTCTTTGCAGCTCGCGCAATGCCCTCGAGATACCGCAGGCGTATCGCAGCAGCCTTGACACCAGCCCAGTCCTTCTGGCCAACCAACTTTTCGATTTGGTGAACCGTCCCATTGAGCTTTTCTGAGGTGACCTCAGTCTTGCAGCATGCAACGAACGGCCTACCCACCATCGTTTTCATCCATAAGGTTCATGACCTCAGTTCTCTCCTCTGCGTCGTCAATTGCCTCCCTGGAATCCATGATCTCCATCATGAAGGCCGTGTCGGTAACTTGGTCATGCTCCGAGAGAGGCATGTCGTTCTGGCTGAGGATGTACTCGGCACGGGGCAGTGGTCGAAGTAGAGCCTGGTAAGCTTCGTTGACCTGTGCTGAGAGCCCCTGCGCAATGTCCCGCTTGTGCTGAGGCATGGTTGGATACAGGATAGGCAAGTAGAGGGTCTACTCACCGGCCCTTTCGAGGTCCAGGCATCAGGATGACACGCAGCCTGGGCCTCCCGAAAGCGTTGCTTCAAAGTAACAAGGTCAATGCTGAAAGGATTTGGTTCGTAAGAGAGCCCGAACAAGGTATGATGAGAGACATTGGGAGCAGGGTTAGATATGGACCAACAGGCTGGGCATGCGTGGAGGAAGGAGGGCAAGGGCTTTGCGCACGAGGGGCAGAGGCTGTGGGCAGCAGTGGAATGGGGATGTTTGTGGAATAAGCTATGTGATGTCCAGCGTAGTCTGCTCCGGGCGAGGCGAACAGACATCAAGGAGGGCTATCACGTAATCCCTCCTGTCCTATGTCGCCCACAGTCCAGCCTCCTCCCTCCCTTGCCCAGGACCCCTTTGTCATTGGTGCCGTTCACAAGCGTCTGTCTTCCAAGTCCCATTTCTTTCCAAGGCTGCGACTACGTGCTAACAAGAAGGAATCCCCGTTACAATTACCCAATATCAATGCATCAGTACCCGACTGTGCTTCAATCACACTGGACAACGTCGCACTCGAAGAACGGCTCGACGAGTCCAAAGACAGGTACGAGTGGGCCATCGTGTATGAAAACCAGCGCGGGCAAGTAGCTCTACGGCCTCTCGTCTCACCCCGTCTCAACTGGGTCTCAGCATGACTCTTTTCTCTATTCCCTATTATTCAGCATTGTCCCTCTTACCAACTGATCCCTCTCCTTTCACTCTCCCAAATGCTTCTCAAAAGCGATCAGAGCAACCACCAATCACCCTTGACGCCTATCCTTTGCCCGATGGTGACTGGCGTTGGGTTTCAAGAGCATGGATGATTGACATGCGCAATTCCGACTCAAGTATTGTTCAGCATGATGGCTTTGAATACAACTGGGTATTTCGCCAACACAAATGGCGAGCACAAGTTGGTTTTCTTAGTGCCGGAGGCTGGGTCCGCCGTCGACGCTGGATTCGCCTAATGGTGCGGCCCTCAAAGAATAAACCTTGTGCTGACTTATGGCGGTCTACTTCTTCCAGCACATTATCTGGCAGAGTCCGTCTTCTGTGCCAATCTACGGCACCTTCGAACTTCACTAGTACATCTGAGCTTCATCATGCCACTGTTTGGCGCGGGAATGAAGACGACTGGAACCGATGTCGACTACTCATGTTGCGATGTGCTCGAGATGGTCACAAACTTGACCTTTGGCGCATATGGCTTGGCTGCCATCACCCTTCCTATCGGATCCAATTCACAGACGATTCACTTTCGCGCCAGGGTGAATCAGCTCGAAATAAATCAACTGAAAACGATGGTCCTCTATCATCCCAGCTTCTCGAAGCTAACGTCGCGTCTCATCGGTCAATGATGCCACCTCCCCGGGATTACATACTCCCTATCTTACGCAAACATGTATGCCCATCCATTCCCTACTTCGTCCATACGCTCAAGCTCGTTTAGGGACGTGACTTACTCGATTTGTTTGTTTATCCAGACTCTCGTGTCCAGTTTCGAAAACTACTTGGCACAGCCGGTTTGTTGCCCGATCTGACTGTTAGAGTCGGGTCAGGTTTTAGTGCTAGCGAGATTGAGTTCTGGAGCTATGTGAGTGACCTTGATGAAGCACTCAAGGGTGCTTCCACTTCTACACAAACCCAGTACCTGTAGTGAAAGGGATTTTTTAGTCATTTCTCACATTTTTTATTTTGTCCCACACCTATTGATGAGGTTTTCACTGTGCCTATGGCACAACTTTTAACCTCTACTAATTCTCAATGGATTTAGATTATGTTGAGGATAGTCTGCTGTGCTCTTTGCCATCAATGGTCTGTGTGAGCAGTACAATATGTTGAAGCTAGCTCTTGTATAAGTAGTAGAGTTAATGCTAGGAGAACTCTGTTGAGTTCTCATTAACCCTTCCTGGTTGATGAGTGGCAGTTGCCCCCTTTCCCCCAATCCTCTGTAAGTCCCTTCTGGGCACTGGTAGGCCACTCACTGGCTAGGTTATCTAACATCCATTATGTCCTATATCTAGAGTTATGCTTATTGTTGGAGTATGGTCCAACCTTTGCATACATCATCCAGCTACATCTGATTACCTAATTAATAGTATATATACATAGTTAGGTTTTTTTGTCATACCTCAGCCATCTACTCAATGTCATGAACCAATACCTTCAGCGCTCCTTACACTCGTACCACCACCATTGATGGTAGCACCTGTGTGTAAAGTAGCAAATACATCTCTCCCTACTAGTATTAGCACTCCCAGCCCCAGTATGAACTCCTGAAGCCGCCCTACCTCTCGCGCTGTGGGGGTGGAAGACAAAAGACTTTATATGTAACACTGACTTATGTCGAAATCACAAGTTCAGGCATCAATTGTGCACTAAAGAATTCGAGGGGAGGTAAATCAAGAAGTGGGAAGGTTATTAAAAAGGGTATCTGATTATGCAGCTTTATAGAATAGTGGTTACGTGGCCAAATGATGGGAATCTGGATCT
>Ga0153986_1000257_pt1 | contig 16866 bp, 19 predicted proteins | sample TSGA070MetaG_FD_104724 | JGI IMG/M metagenome (GOLD analysis project Ga0153986, IMG submission 104724) | Attine ant fungus gardens microbial communities from Georgia, USA - TSGA070 MetaG | ecosystem: Host-associated > Fungi > Mycelium > Unclassified | place: USA: Georgia, Alexander Wildlife... | reverse complement strand
GATCGACTAATTGAAGAACTCGTGTTCTATGGTAAGTCCCCCTCATCCCCATGATATCGTAATCTGATGGGACAATCTGACATTCTCTGACGAAAGCCTCCGTCTCTGGATAAGATGGGTTGGGTTGCCACTACATGGCAAGTCCTGTGAACGTTATACTGACCGGACATGGCGGAAAAGCTCACCTTTATGTTCTCGGTGAACACCAATATATCACTAATATAATCGCGAACCTAGCAATTTCTCAATAAGTACCTATGCATGTCAAGATCATGTAAACGAACATCATCGTGTTCACTTGAAATTTCTGCCCAGGACTGCTCAACCGCTTCATCAGCCCAAACCATGAATTTTCTTCCAAGTCCCTCATAGAACGCCCGGTAAAGTGTGGCAACCTTGATGGCATCGAAGGCCATTTCTGCATTATAGTCAAGAGATCTGAAGGCGCCAACGATGCAGTCAACTAAAGGCTGAATTCTTCGTGGATCGCGATGGTAAAACATGTACTGTGCCATGGACTCTCAGTTTCGGTAAAACGAAAAATGAAACGAGGCGTACTTCTACGAACGATGTCCAAATAGGTAACGTGTCTGTCTTGATGTTCTGAGAAAAGACATTTTGAATGTGTGGGGTGAACCAAGCCCACAATGACTCCTGTTTCTTTGCAGGCCAATGTTTTGAGCCTACAACCCGCTGACATCAGGATGTTACTCTGAGAATGTACAATATCATACCTCCTATAATACCCGCGAGGAGCTCTGCTGCAGCCCTTTGTTTGTTCTGATCCTTATCTATAATCAACTTCTCGACGACTGGCCTGAAAACACTGAATGGTTTATCCTCGAGGAGCTGAACTGCGCGACAGATGAGCCGTAATAATGATAATGAGAAGTGATAACATACAAATTGACTTTACGCATGAGACATTATCCTGAATAATAACAGTCTCATGGTTTTCTTCAGCGTAGTACGCAGACACCTTTTCCCAGAATTTCTGTTGAGTCGTAGTCTCGATCACGACAGAAATTATTTCCTGGCTTGCAGGATCCCATGAAGAGAACGTAGACTTCGTCGAATGAGGAAGCATGTAGAGCTTGACACTTTTCTCCCATGTGAGCCAACCTGGAGGGTCTTTGTCGTAAAACAAACTAAAGTATGGATTGAGTGAAACAATGCTCCCCTCAAGAAATGCACTCACGGCTCTTTACTAGCAATCGACATATTGACTGGAATTTTGTAAGCATTCAAAAAGTTGAGTGCAGTTTGTCGACTAGGTTTTACGGACTCCATGCGGTTGAGTGGATTGAGGTTTCGCATCAGTGCCAAGTCTTCTGGCTTCTTACAACATGTTCGTAGCTTGAGGAACCGAGAACTCTTCATGATAGCCCTCTGCGCGTACTGCAGAAGGATATGGATATGTGATCAGGTTTTATGATGAGATCATGGACTTACATATCGCTGATAATCTGCTAGTCAGTGTTGGTTGCGGAAAACAAACGAGAAACTTACCATCATGGGGTGATCATCATAAGTCTTCTTGAGGAAATATTGCATATGGGCACCTTGCAGAGGTACATCAAGCCTCACTAGTGCACGAAAACAGCGAATCGCATAGATGGAGTATCGCCAGTGTAATTTCCCGGAATCTGAAAGTCCCAAGATGTAATTTGTCTGATAGTGGACTTCAACGGGTTTGAACAGTTAACGGATATGTGAACATACAATCTCCTGTACCACAGCATCTGTCTTTCGAACCCTTTTATTTTTCTGTTCAAGGCATCGGCGAGTGACTTCTTGATCTTCTTCAGTCAATATCAAAAGTGCTTTCAATTGGGTTACCGCGTTTTCGAGGCTTGGTTTAGCAATGTCAAAAACAAGATGACAAGGCTCAGAAAAACTGTTGATGCCTGATGTATTCTAGTGTGAGCGAAAAAGGTCCAAAGACGCAGGCTTACAATTCTCAAAAACAACGGACGAGTAACTCTGCAAGGAAGGTTTTTCGTTGTGTTGGCAACCAAAGAGATGTTGCACAGTTGTTAGTGCAAGGCTAGGCTCTGAAAAAGTTCTAAATCAGGCGCACAAATTTGAAATACAAGCACGAACCGGATAGAGCATACTTTCCAAAAGCAGGATAATTGATTGTCCAAAGAGCACCCTTCATCCTACCGTCATCTTCCCCTGGTTCCAGGGCTTTGAAAAGGACGGGCAAGGCACGACGTCGGACGCCATCATAAATCTATGCCAGCGTTATTTTCCGTGTTTGAAATGTACTTGTTGCATACGTACGTTTGAGATCGCCTCTAGAACTCCTTGGCCGGACCTGCAATATATGAATTTCGAGTGTATTCTGGGATGCGCATCTATTGCTTACTGTCGGATGCTGGGATAATGCCATATAGACCACTCGACAAGATCATCAATCAGATCGTCTTCCAAGGCACCGCGACAACGTTCGATGGAATTCCATCTGAGGCGGATAGAAGCGTAATATCTGTCAAAAATTAGAAGACGATTGATGTCAGGATGAGGGTCTATTAACCTAGCTTTTCTGACATAAACCGCCCGGGGCCACATCTTCTGCCCGATATACAACCGTGCCACGTTTTTTTCAGATACATAACTATCACCATTGACCTGCCAGCTGAATCACGAATGAGACATATATGGTTGTTCAATGTCCTGTAGATACTACCTATCACGGCTGTCCGCATACTCCATGAAATACGTTCGCATGGACCTCACCTAGAAATTCATCAGTTGATCTATTGATTAACAGCGGCTTACTCACTAAGGTTTGGACAGCATCAACCGTATTTTCTTCACCCTGCTGTCGTAAAGAAACTGAGGCTGAGTGCAAGAAATGACCAAAGCGTTTGCGAAGATTTGTGATGAATATGTAATCGGGCCTGGAAGCGTCTGTTAGACAGAAACAAGAGTTGATGTGATCGACATGAGCAATCATCTCCGGAATCTCATCACTGAAAACATGTAAGATTAAATTCAACAACGTAAAATGCATGTATTCACAGATTATCGCTAGTATTCGCAAGTTCCGCATAGTAATTTCGAGGTATTTTCTCCTCACATAGTGTAGGAATACCAGCGAATCCATTGCGGACGAATGTCAAATACCTATTGGACATTGTCGACAATATTGAACATACCATAGGAAAGACAAAGAGTTACGCACCTGCAAAAATCGTTCCTCCAACTGGCATCTCTTCGTATGTCTACATGAGTCGCACTGAGAAAACAGCACTTTAGACAGAGAACAGGACAAACTAGGTTTCAATAATCCTTCCAAAAGATCAAGGGTAGGTTCCACAAGCTCTTTGAAGATTTGGACCGCAAACCGGATCTCGTCTTCACTAGGAGTGTGCCAGTATATCTATGAGATTGAGATCAAGCTACATCGTCGAAAATCGCTATACAGTACCTGCACTTCGTCAGCACGATAGCGTTTGCCCCAGTAACGATGATGATTTTCATGGAACTCTGAGAGGTTTGAATTATGTAGGCATGAACAGAATAAGATACAGATGCTGACCTTGACTACCCCATTCCTCAGGGTTTACAAATTTATTCTCCAAGGGATAGGTGTGAGTAAGGGTGAGTAAAAGACTTGACAACAGCTTTCCCGTCCATGAATAACCCCGTTTTGAATATGTTTTATCCCTGAGAAGACGCAACAGTGATATGAGCTCGTCTTCATATTTCAAAGCCTGGGTATCATAAGTGCTGGATACTCAAAAAAGAGAAATTAGCGTACCACCCTTCCATCGCTGTTATGAAAAAGAAATGTCAATCAAGTTATCGTTCGAAAACTCAAGACAGACAGACTTATAAACAGCACCTCGCAAAATAGCGAGGTTCCAGTGTAAAGTTGCGTCAGATGGCAGCGGGAGAGACGCCGAAGTTGTTCTTAAAGAGCTAGCACCATTTTCGAGTTCGATCTTGATATTGGCCACACAAAAAGGAAAGAACTTGGCCATTGTTTTCACAGGATTAGCGTTTGCAACACACTCCACTAGTTGGTGAATCGCTCGGACAGCGTTTGTGTGGATGTTGGTGCTGGCATAATTAAAAACCATGTTGAGCACCATATCAAAGAGCGGCTCGGACAAGTGCACGCAAATTTGACTACATGCGCCTGCGACAGCATCAACGACTTGAACTTGAGTAGTTCAACCATTAATTCAGCCAGTCATCAATTACAAGACAATAATCACTATACCTTCTGTTGTACCTCCGCTCGATCCGTTTGGTCCTTCTTCAGGTAAGTTTTCTAGTAGCTGGATCACACGTCGTATGAACTTTGCTACCCAGTCTGGAAAATCCCCCGTTGAATCCTACAGACCGGTCAGCAAGGACACGAACGAAATTCCGAAGGAAGTCGTGCCTTTAATAGAGCGTCCTCCTCATCAGACGTCAATATCGGAGAGAGATCCACAAGTCCATCAATATTGTCAATAGTCAAAGAAGGTAACGCAAGATCAGTCTCTGGTGGAAGGATCGCTTCGATATCGCTTGAAGGTGCAGTATCACCAAACCCAGTGAGATCACCGATAGTGATGTACTGTGAAATTTCAACAAGAAAAGACGTGGTACACAACTAAATTTATTCTGACGTGAAAAGGTGAAAAGCTGTACAGGCGAAAGAAAATCTGTACCGTTTTAGATGGGTCATTCTGTGTTATGGGTGAGCAAGACGTTAGAATAATCATTATGAACGTACGAGGTCTATCCCGGGGATTAGCAGCTGAAGAATAGGAACAAGATGCTTTGCACCAGCATAGTGAACTTGCCGAGAAACAATGGCTGGTGCTATTGCACCTAATGCTTCGATGATGGCAATTGTGCGGTGAGTCTAGCATATGATAGTATCTTTTGTAGAATAGGATACAAAGACTTACCTCTGTGAGAGCCTCTAGAGAGGGTACTGCACGCTCCAAGATCGGATTCAGAATTAGATCGGGCTCCATCACACACATTGACTTCAAACACCCTTGAATATTATTCACAACTGACGAATCCTGTGAAAACATAGCCAGCAGTGCCACAGTCCGCATAGACTTGACAAGCTCTCGCTTCATCTGCCGTGTCAACCTCCGATTCTGGGGAAAATATGTTTGGCCAAGTCCGTCAAAGCTGAGATTGACACACCATAGGAGTTTTACAATCAGGTTCTTGTTCTTCAAACCAACCTAAAATTCCATGAGTTGAGTCATCAGATTAGAAATGAAATGCAGACGTTTATTGAACTCAGATGCGATGTACTTGATGAAGGCACTGAGCTGGTTGTGATATCAGAATACGGAATCTACGGTTCAAATGATAAGCTCACATCTTCAGTCCAAGTACCGGAGTTTGAAGGATGAAAAAAACTCTCGGTAGATGCAATCAGTCGAGCGAAAGAGTCAAGAGCCTTTGAACCGGCAAGGTACGTTCTCTGCGCCGTGTGCGCTCTTTTCCGAAGGGAAGACGCAAGATAGTCCCCAGAAGTGCTACCATTGCTCTGAAGATTTGGTGTGCACGTTCCTGATGGAAGAGGTGAGAACATTGGTGTTTGTGCATTAGACGCTGGGACTGGAATGCCATCAGGAGCCATCGAATAGACGATTATTTTTGCTAAAGAAACTAGATTCAAGATGGTTAGCACAGTCGGAACCGGAGGACTGGGCTGAACGTACCGATACGCCACTGAGGGTTTGGAAGCCTCCCGATCTCGAAACCAGCATTACTATCTGCCGATGGACCGGTGGTCAAAGATCCACCGTCAGCAAGAGATATTTCTGACTGACACTCAGCAATGCTCTATCTGAGAAAAGAGTACTGCTTACCCATTGAAGCCAGACATTTGCACATCAGCAAATTCCATTCGTGTTCGGAAAATATGCCAACATCCTTGTACAAACCAGGCCATTGCGATTCAACTCTCTGGCTGTCATTTCTGGACCAATGTGGTCTGGTTTCCCCCTCTGAAATTGCATCATCAGGAATTTGAGAGAGCTTTCTCGGGTCGCTGACTCCAGGATCATTATGCATTTCTGACAACTTCGAGAGGAAATGCAACATTCGTTCATCATACTTGTACGAGTTCACGGATTCCCACACACGGAGTAACATTGGGAGATAGCTTTGAGGATGAGAGAGGGGTAGAAAAGTCGTGAAATAGTAGTGAGAAGACAGGATTCTCTGAGGGACAAGTCAGGGAAGAGGATATAAGGCAGATTCACACGCACATCTAAGCTAGTACCATCAATCAAGGGTACGAAGGTAGAGAGCATATCATTGATAGCAGCAGGATGGAAAAATTTGCGGGCATGATCAGCGATATAACCCATACACCACGAAAGCTGACTGAACATCACGATTAGCTGATCGCTGACGACCATACTGGAGGCGTTCCATACGTGTATTCAAATTGTCTTCGAGTCAAGAATAAATCTTGGCTGAGAATGTCGTAGATCGGCTTCCATGGCAATCTCATATCTTCTACGGTCAAAAGCTTCTTCGATTTCGTCAAGAGTCGGAAGCCATCAGCACTGTTCGCCACAACCTGCATCGACATCCCAGGGACAATACTGAGCTCGAAATACAATTTTGCAAGCTTAATTCTTTTGTCTTTGGGAATAGGATATTTCAGTGTGATCCAACTTGGGAAATTCGTCAGCTTATCAGTAACAGGAAGGAAGAGGCATTACAGACAACGCCAACACTGTATCCCACTGCAGAAATCCGACGTCATAATCCTGGGCCTCGACAGCTTGACAGATTCTCTTCATAATGAAATCGAGCGTTTGTTGCATTTGTGAATGGGATTCGACAGAATATGGTAATAAGCGTGCCATATTCTTCAGTTTTTCAATTTCCACATCAGTATCTCTAGTGTCGACTTGACCGTGTGAGGTAGACGTAGGATCCCAAGACGTAGATACGCCATTCATGTGCACTATGCCAATGTCCGGTAGGGTCATGGCTCTTAAGTTGCCTGTTGGCAAAATCTGGAGATCGGATGTTACGAAAACGACGAACTACAGGATCTGAAGAATCTTGCTCGAAAGTGACAAATTCGTAAGCTGGGAATTCTATCGTAAGTAAGTCGGATGATATATCAGATATTTTAGATGCAATGCTGAATAGATTGGAGCAGAAGACGCAGATGGCAAAGACAAAGACAAAGGTAGGTAGTGGTGGTTTTGAGACAAGTATGATGCTGATGAAAGCGCCAGTATCACAGGGCCGGTGAAGGTGGATTGATGGTGGATTGATCTCCAACAGTCATGCCTGATTGAGACATTGAAGGATATATAAATACTACAGAGGACGGCTATCTATTGTCCCCCTACAGCCATCATTGCGACATCTTGTAGTTCCTTTACTGCCCGTTCTCGAAGAGTATTCCACATGGTGTTTCGTTGAGCGCGAATGTCTCCCAACGCCTCCCTGATTTCTTGGAGCCGCTCAACATATTCTCGCCCATTGTCATGCAATTCCCGAAGGAGGAGAATTGATTTTTGCAAACTTTCGAGCTGTGTCTCGGATTGATTCAAGTGTGATCCATGAGCAGTCAAATCGTTGGCATTGCTGATAAATATTTTATGCGTTGTCGGCGTGAGGTCCGGTGCGCGATCAATCCTCTTGATATGCTCCCCCGCGTCTTCGTCATCATCCTCCACTTTGGTGATGATATGAGCACAAGACTCCTTTTGATCAGGATCTTCGCTCATGACTTGCCAAAGTCTGCCCAATGCGTGTCGAAGCGTTGCCTCACCTTCAATCAGACCATTCGTCGCTTGCTCGAGTTCGTTGAGAAGTTTTGATCGAAATGTAAATATGACAGATTTGTCGAGTACCAAAGATGAGTAACTAAGGTGAACGGACGTAGGAACAGGATAGGGAGACATTAACGGCGGAGAAGGAGACCGTGATAGGTGGGGAAGGGTTGGTGGGGATGGCGATTGCCGTTCTTGCGGAAGGATCATCTTCAAGCGTTTTCGAGCACGTTCCTCGGACTAATACGTTCATTATATTAGTATTTCATTAGGACAAGATTGAACAAACCTCCCAGTCCTCCATACTAGGTCCCCAGGGGGTGATTTTCCCTCTTCTTACCCACCGCGCTCCTTTGGCAGCCTTACAACCCCAGTTCCCGGTTTTAGACCCAATGATAGGATTATCCTCATCAGAATCATGACCATGAGAGGGATAATACCACATGTTGTGATCACTCAGAGGAACAGAGGGTAGATCATCCATCCTATCCCGGAGTCAGCTCAGCAGGGGGGATACAAAGTGCAGACATACTCAGTACCATTTAGTTGTCCATAGTGACGCTTATTGTTGCTCATTCCTCGTGCGCAGCGATGGCAATGAGATCTTGGAAAGACGAGGAAGTAAAGAATGCCAACGCCAAAGGCGAGGTGCTCGGCATTTTCCGGCACTAATTTGATTCTAATTTGACTCTCGACCAACCCCTTCGCGCTTCGTCAATGCAGGATACTACTTTGACCAGAAGATATGCAGGGACCATCCACATGGACCTGACCTATCTCTAAACAAGAGGCTCATCTAACAGGATACCTTCCCGAGCGTGAGACCCCTTTCACGTATTTAAAATTCTTGTCCGGGGCACTTTTCTTACAAAATCTGGGTCCCAAGAATTTCCCAAACCGCCTGTAGGAAGTTACAGTCACCCAGTGGACCAACTACTTGATTACTACCCACAATAAGGCATCTCTTTCCAGTCTACATTTGTTCGTCAGAGTTCGGATCATCTTCCTGAATCTGGCCAAATTCAGGTTATCCCTTGTTTGATTTACGCCGAGGACAGAGATATCTGTGGATATTGACTACGTCGGGACATCCAAAATTTAAGCAAAAAATAACTGCCATCTGTGTTCTATGTTAAAGGCCTGATGATGTTTCTGCAGAGTCAGAAAAATGTCCAGAAGGAACTCGTTCGTCTTCCTTCCTCGCAACACTTGCGTGTTCAAAGCTAGTCATACCTTCAAGGCCCCATCTACCCATCATAGCCTTATCCTATTCTTGGATGTGAACTTGGCTTCCCGGAAACAATACAGAATATCTGACCTCGTCCCAAGGAGAACAGGGTGTAGTAAGCATCTGTTCACCGGTAAATACGGCGTTTGCGCCAGCCAAGAAGCAGATAGCTTGTTCAGATTCAGAAAGGGTGTTCCGTCCAGCAGCAAGGCGAATGATTGTTGTAGGTAAAACAATGCGAGCCGTTGCGATTGTGCGAACGAGAGTGGTATGAGGGACAGGCTAGATGCAATGTCATTTTCATAAGATATCAACCCATCTTAATAACTCCAACCTCATTGTCCTCCAGCGGTGTCCCAGGAATGGGAACAAGTGCGTTCACAGGAAATGATTCCGGATGTTCCGGCATGCTGGACACCATAATGTGAATATTCATTTCAACTCGGAAGAATTCGAGTTTACCAGGACACTTCCCATATCAAACCAACACGATCAGCATCAGTTTCCCCGAGACCTAATATTCCTCCAGAACAAACACTGATACCAGCTTCACGAACCGCATCGATGGTCTTTAGTCTTTCATCGTACGAGCGAGTCGTAATCACCTAGATCATCCGATAGAAGCCCCGCTGAGATCTACATTTCATCACTCACTTTTGGATAGTATTCTCGAGACGTGTCCAAATTGTGATTATAAGCTGTCAATCCACTATCTTCGAGATCAGGAATCAGAAGTAGTACAGATACAAAGACATACGCCTCTTTCAGTTGCCTTGCTTGTTCTGACGTTAACATTCCGAGAGTAGTACAGACTTCCATCCCCATCGCGCGAACCTCGCGCACCATTTCTAATATCCTTTCAAATCCACGTTTACGGCCAGAGAGGTCCCGCCAGGCCGCACCCATACAAAATCTGGTGCTACCATTCTCTTTGGCTTTGCGCGCGGCTTGAATGACAGGATCAACTTCCACCAGCTTGGAAGCCTGGGTTGGTGTTGAGTACCTTGATGACTGGGAGCAATACGAGCCTGACGAAGCTTAATATGACGCCAAACCGGCTGGTAAGCTAACCTACAATCTTCGCTGCACCCTCCAGCTATCCTAGACGTATTTAGATCATCATTGTAACGGAAGATATAACGCACTCTTGATATTCATGAGTGTGCAGAGCTGTATTTTTTTTGGATCATGATGTTGACGATGAACAGAGGCAGCACGAAAGACAAGATCCATCAATGGGCTTTCATAAATCTCTGCAATCTCCTTCCGCTTCCAATTATGCCGGGTAATTTTTTTTGTTATATTCTCAGAGGAAGCCAAGGCATGGGTGGCCAAAGTTCTGCGTGACTGGAGACAGGTTATCCGGGCAGATAATAACAACATTGGCAGAGAATGGAACAGATGGCACCTAGGGACGTAGATAATCTACATGACAAAGTTCCCACGCGTAGATCGCTTACGGACTGGAGACCCCTTGTTACGCAGTTCCCATGACCGGCAAGAATGATCCCGAGTTTATGAGGCAGTGTTCAACATTTCACGGATAATGAAAAGGTCATAGGAGAATGTCTATCATGCACTCAATTGCACTCACAATTGCACTCAGTGATTCGCTTGGAGCTAAATGCTCCACCCTTGGCTTTTCCGGCTATACCTGACCCTCTTCCCATGGATGACGGATTCCTGCAATGTTTCACTTTTGCCGGTGTGGAGATCAAGCAGTGAATATAATTGGCAGATAGGCCTCAGCATATGTTTTGTGACCAGAAACTGGTATTACCGGCCACTATCGTGCCATCTGCTCAGGTGGCAACATGGAATGGGTCCTCGAGTGAAAAGTTAGGAGAAGATACCAATGGAGTCGTGACAATCTTGCTGGCTGCTTTGCCTAATTCAACTGGGCTGATACGTGAAAAGGCTTCTAATCAGGAATCTACTCTTAACAAGGGAATCCCATCGAAGCTGTCGAAGCTGTCACTCTTCTGACTCAACGAGGAAGCAAAGATTCTGACCATTCATGTCATCGCATAAATTAGTCCACTGTTCATATCCTTAGCACCAACTCATTCGCATGCAGTCTCACGGAACGAAAGCTCTGTTCAAATGTTATGTAAAATGATTTCTGGGTCATGCCAAATACATGTTTATGGTCGAATACAAATGATTGAGACGAATATGTCAGTGAGCACGAACGTCATGACAACACCGGAGGCAAAAGCGAAGGAGAAGATCGATCAAGTGTAAAAAGGTGCGTATTAGGCTTCAGATGAGAAAAAAGCAAAGCAAATGACTAAGGAAAAGAATAAGATATTAAATGAGATATGAAACTCGAGATAGTGGGGAATAGTGCTAGGGGCAAGAAATACGTGCTACACACAGGAGCAAGCACAGGATGTTGGAGAAAGAAAATGCAAAGTACAGCGATGTCAAAAGTTGCAGAAAATGCCTTCAAAAAGAGTGCCCGTAAATAAAGACAGAAAGATACTGCTCAAGTCCTTGGGGAGATTAGAGAAAAAATGGGGAATCTGGCTTTCGTGAAAACATGGATGACTGCACATCATCTCTGAAGATCGTGAAGAGGCGTGAGTTGAGACAGCTCGTCTCATGTATGTCGCAAGTATTGATCAGATAATGTTGTGCAATGATCGGTATGGCCGTCTAGACATGAACAGAACGCCAGCTGTTGCATGTCGTCATAGAAGTTTGCTGCTGCGGCTTCGTGGCCTTCTTTGCCGTCTTGGGGCCGCCACCGAGCATAACACCACCAGTGAGGACAGTCGTTTTGCCACCGTCGTACGGTGTTACCTCGGTCTTGGTGATGTCAACATAGACACGGGACTGCCTAGCGCGCTCTCTGCGTGACTGCTGGTGCTGAACCGATTTTGGTTGCGAGAACCCTGAGCTAGAAGTTTCGTATGAGAACCCCGAACTGGAGTTCGATGATCGGGAGCTACAACGTGAGGTGGGGAACACGCTGGAAAGGGGAGAAGTCGCACGAAAGGAAGACGAGAATCTGTCGACTGCAGGAGTGAGCCAGGTGGGTGCTCTAACATGATCGGCGATCATGGCAAAGAGCTGCTCGTCTTCCTCTGCATCAGCCTCTGAGAGTTGCTGAGAGAGGGTCTTCTCGGGAAGAGTACATTGAGCAGAATAGCAAGGATTAGGGATACAGATTGCGGGGGAGGACAGTTCACCAGCCCAGACTGTAATGAGTTTGGACTTGAAGCCGGGCGCAGATGCGAATCGGAGGCTGACACAACCGGGGTTGACTATGAAGTCAAACTCGCGTCCTCCAAGAGCCCTCATCCATTGGTCCCACTGAATGTTGACGGCGATACAGGTGGCATAGATGGGTCGGGGTGGCGTGGCAGAAGGAGACAGAGTGAGGCAACGGCGGCCGGAACCATGGAGAGGCTCCTGAACGTCCCAGGAAGGAGCGTAATACGGAATGAGGTTAGCCTCAAGGATCATCTGGAGCTTAGTGAGGGTGGAAGGGGAGAGGGAGTCCACAAGAGGACGAGTGAGGAAGGAGATGGCATGGGCGACGGTCTGAGAAAGGTTTGCGGAGGTGGAGGTCATGGGTAGAAGGATCGTGAGATAAAGATATGTATATATATGTATCGACCGGCGATAGAGATGGATCGAAAGCAGCAGTAGCGATGATCGCAGGGAGGAGACTGTACGAGGAGAAAGGAGAGTTTGGTCAGCTTTATGAAGCGCGGAGTGAGTGATCGAGAAGACTTGCCAATGGCTGCGTACGGCCAAGGCACAGGGGGCACGAGTCAGAACGGGTTTGGAACGAGGCCGACAAACTCACCACGGGTGAATGTTCAATAGGAGGGGCCTGCATAATCATTGTGGCGGTCTCTTTATAGAATAAAGTACAAGCTGGATCTTGAGATCATCCCAAATCAGGCGCTACTTCGTTACCTTTTGTCAACAGCACAAAAGGAATCGTTGCCCTGCGTGTTTCGGACTGCTCTATTGTACTTGCCTTACGCGAGGGTTTCGGCCAGTCAACGTCACACTGCCCAGGATGTCTTGCTTCGGCTTGCTGTGCTCCGTTTCAACAGAACGTGACATTGGTCAGCTGACTCATCCTCATTACGAGGTGGCAAGCACCGAGATTGAAGCTCCGACGCCTGAACCTTATTTGTACATATCCACAGAACTTCCTCGCTGTTCGTGTGCTCGCCACGGCATTTGTCAGTTAACACCTCTTTCTCGAAACATACACAATGGTGAGTATGTTTGAGCTTGTTGACTTTTATTATCTCTCATCATCTCTTCCGCCAGCCTCTTGCTGTTGATTTGCTTAATCCTTCTCCCGAGTCCCAAAGAAAACAGCACAAGCTGAAATGTCTTGTGCAACAACCAAAATCTTGTTTCTTGGATGTTAAGTGTCCAGGTGTGTTGCTCCTGCTACTCTTCTGTCTTTCCTTGACTCATGCTCATATCACAGGCTGCTTGAATGTCAATGTCATCTTTTCGAATCCCTCTACTGTCATCCATTGTTCTTCCTGCTCAACAATCCTATGCCAACCTACTGGTGGTAAGGGAAGGTTAACTGAAGGTGCGATCGTAACCCACTGAGATAGTCTATGATTGTTCACTCTGAATCTCTATTTTACTCAGGCTGCTCGTTCCGTAGAAAAAATTAAAGATTCTGACTTTTCTTTCCATATTGCTTCGAGGTTTTCGATCGTGAATCCTGACCATCTCCAAAATCATTGCCTTGTCCCTCTCCCTTAGTCCACCATATTTTCCTCCTTCCATTGGCACTGTTACAATGTGATTTTTCGCTCCTCTTGTAACCTGTCTATGGAACAGTCACTGTCATTAAAGGTTATCTGTGTGAAGTAGGTCGTGTGACAGGGCTGATATTGATTATTGTTCATGGGCGCCTTCTAGTTGTTGTCACTATTTGAAAGTGGATGCTCATGTTGCTATAACTATGTTGAAATTGCCCATGCTTATTGTTCTTCCATCTACTGAGTGTCATGACAATGTTATGAACTTCCTGATCTTTTCCCTTCTCGTGTCAAGGAGCAGTCTGACCCAACCAAGTAGACAATAATGTAGACAATAGATTCTTCCATAAATGGATGTCCCTGTCTCTGATCTCAGCAATGCTACAAAACTAGATACATCCATTAGATAAAATAGAATCTCGTGACTGCTCAATCCTTCTAGATACTTTGTTCCTCTCTAGTACATGTCATAGACTGTATCATGACATCCCGGTGATTGATTCCTGAACATGCCGGCATTTGACGGTACATCGAACACTCCAAATTCAAAGCTTCGCAGACGAATTCGAGATAGGCGTGCCTGCAACCGAGACCAGGTTCCTCTGAGGCTCTTGAACGTCTGCACGTACAACACCTTCTTGTGACGTTACCGCTATGAGCCTCCCGTCTTGGGTGTAGATCTGATATATACACAAGGAGCGATGCAATACAATCCCATGGTGAAAATAAGACAACACCACAACCCGAGCATATCCATCGATACAATGGCATTCCCAGTCGAAACAAAAGTCGACACCAAAGTGACGAATTTCAAGTTTTATATGTAAAACAGGGTTGTTAGTCTTTCTTTGTTAAACGCAGCATTTGGGTAACGAACTTTCCCATGAGTGACTCCACGGCCAGCCCCTGTTCGTGGGGAAATCATCTATACATGTACAAGGAACGGGCAAGCAATGGACACGTGCAGATGAGTGAAGCGTCAGTGAAAACTCTGCACGAAGGATTATCACTTACGACATACAGAAGCCAGTCCCCACAATGAAAGTCGTCGCTAAAATGACGATTGAGTCAGTTTCAGCGATAAGACTTCAGGATAAAAGCTCGTATTGACCTATAGTACCAAATAGCATGATCTAACGATGCCTGGTATGGTGCAGTGCCCAGTTTACGAAATGACAGGGCGTTGGCGATCATAGATGCTTACACTCATGCGGAGGGCCGTAGGCCCTCGACCACCTCGTTGAAGACCAAGACTTTTCACAGCTGTGTCAATGCTGTGTCAATTTAATGAGAGTTAAACAAGTCAAGATTATTACCAAACTTACAGACGCATGTCGGAGATATACCCCAGAATGCACTAATCGACGCCAATATTGTATTGTCTAGACCTGGAAACGAAGCGAACTTGCCTTCTGGAAAGGATTGTCATAATGTGGTATATCCTTTGCCTTCATCCAATACAGGATCGTTCCATCCGATCCCTCTGTGTGATCGGCGGCAATTTTAACAGCCAACGGACCCCGAGCTTGTTCCTGTAGGACAAATAATTGCAGCAAATGTTAATTCTGAAAATTATCTTCCTAATAAACAGGATAACACACCTCAGCTAATTGTTTATAGACCTGTTTAGCCCTCGGATCTAGGCTCTCCTGGTTAGCTAACCTCAGAAACCTATCTTCATCCAGCTCGCATTCTTCCGGTGGTCGGACAGAAGGCATTGGAAATTGGTGTCCAGGCTGCGACGGCTCTGGTATCTTGAACGAGCAGAGCATGACGAAAATCACACGACCGTTTTGAATAGCTTTGACAACTCGAGCAACATATGTTCGCCCATTCCGAACGCGGTCAATCTCGTAAAGAATAGGGATTACCCAAGAAGCGCTAGTCAAGAAATAACACTGGTGTAGGTCACCAGCATCAGCTATTAGTCGTTAAAATATCTCTGGATAGGGTCAGCATACGTGAAGGGACTAGAAGCCACATTTAGTGAAGATGCAAGGAGTAGATTTCGAAGTGCTCACATGAAGAGAATACTGTGGGTCTATAGCATTCGTCACCGACACTAGCGCTTGACTGATAACCTGGCTGGTTCCAAGATGTGGACTAAGATGGACTTCAATGTCAAGATAGATCAAGACTAACCCGCCAAAAACTCCTCGTGCCCGTAGAGGTACCCAAAGCGACTTGGACCGGTATATATTAGTCTCGATTCTCTCAACTTCTAGAGACCTTGAGATGTGTTGGTGTTCTACTTGATTCACTTCGCTTGACATTTCCTGATTCACTATGTCGCTTCAATCATGAATGGGTATATTTTGGCATACAACGAAATTCTAACCGAAGTATCTCGAGACTTAGCGGATGTTACCTGAGGTAAGGGAGTACGAGCCTTTTTGAGGGCAAAAGTCGGTTGGAAGTCGAGCTGATAGCGGAGTTACCGGTTAGTTTAGGTCTGTGCCGAGATGCCGGATATCACACGAACATTCAACTTTTCACGATAACAGCTATGATTTGCTGACATAGAGGGCTGAATGCACTTCTCGTCGTAGTTTTCGGTACCTGAAGAGCACGTAGTGGCACAACCGTCTCATCTTCACGGTGATGGTCGGAGAATCATCCCACCATGTCATGACTGGCCCTGTTGGGTTACTTTCTGTAGGTCTGCGAACCCGGAACCTTTCCGAATGGTCTGTGGCAAGATGTAAGACATCGATTCGAAATATCAAGATTTCCCTCGTGATCTGGGCTGGCTGTTTTCCAAAGTTTTCATTTAGATAGACTGATCATCCCATATGATAGACACATTAATTTTCTTCTGGAAATTTATCCTCCTAAATGAACTGCCAAGGGATATATGATGAAGATTTTTAAACCAAAGACATCTCAGTCTTTGAGTTGCCTTTTGGTAGTTCAGATAAAAGAAAGGGGGGAGCAGAAACGCACGGCGTCGCAACGCAACTGTATTTATCTCTAATCACCTAACGTAGCGCTCGAAACTACTAACTACTCTTCGAGCGCAGATACGAGTCATCAAACCCAGAGCGTATTATATCCACAATCCTCAGAGTCTCCCGTAATTTCTACGGATAAAATATCGGAACCACGTTCTTAT
>Ga0153986_1000256_pt1 | contig 16986 bp, 14 predicted proteins | sample TSGA070MetaG_FD_104724 | JGI IMG/M metagenome (GOLD analysis project Ga0153986, IMG submission 104724) | Attine ant fungus gardens microbial communities from Georgia, USA - TSGA070 MetaG | ecosystem: Host-associated > Fungi > Mycelium > Unclassified | place: USA: Georgia, Alexander Wildlife... | reverse complement strand
TGGACTCGCTACAATTGGAGACCGGGAATGATGAAGCTGAAGCCAAGGAAGAGGTCACGGTTGAGGAAGAAATGGCAGTTGAGGAAGAACAGGTCGCAACGGAGAGTATCAAGCCGACAATGATTCCAGACAATTTTGATATGGCAAACATAAGTCTGATTTTTCTAGGGCTCTTGGAACATCGATCTGATCTGATCTCCTGCAGATCTCGGCTTTTGGTCCAACGAAATGAGGCGAGAATAGTTGGATACCAGGTTCGATCAGATGGCATCCACATATCAACTAATGGAATATGAAACATTCGAGTGCATGTATGGACATCCGACGGATAATGAGAGGTCCAGTTCCTCGATGTCGAATTCTGGGTCTTCGTTCGATATGGGGTCAGGTGGGATGTACATGAGATCTCTTGGTCCCTTTGACTACGGCCCAGTTATACTAGAGAACCAGTATTTTGATCAGGATGAATATCAATATTACCAGTAGCCAAGTAGTAGCCAAGTTCTGTTTTATGTAAACCAGATAATCGACATGAGCTTTGATTGACCGATATAAGTTCCTCGTTATTCATAGGATGTTCATACATCCAGTCGAAGGTCTTGAGTCCTGTGGGTTGATATGCAGATGCCATCCGATTGCTGTTATCTAACTCCTCTGGCGTCATCCTGTTAGACGAAGCGCCAAGATCTACAAAAGATCAGAGCAGATCAACTACAAGAACTCCCAGAGAAATGATATTACTAATGTCTGCTGTGTCAGGATTGTCTGGAACCATTGTCGGAACCTTGATACTCTCGACTGCAACCTCTTCCTCGACTGCGACCTCTTCCTCCTCGACTGCGCGACTTCTTCCTCGACTTCGACTTCATCCTTCTCGACCACGGCTTTCCCCTGTTGAAGAAAATCCAAATATTGTGGCGTTAAGATATCCTGGATTTCCAGGTGCCACTCCCGGACACGTTTTACAAGAGCAGATCTGCAGGTGATCCTAAGAAATAAGACAAGCTAGGCAAAATTTACCTGTATATGAGATCTGTCGGTCCTTTCGAATATGCAAGAGCACCAGTGTTTTGATCAGGATATCAGAAGTGGCCAAGTTCCGTTCTATGTAAATAATTGATAATCGACGTGAGCTCTGATTGGACGTAATAAAATGATGATGTGATTTCCATAAACATTTTCCCCCCGCAGTCGCGGTCTACTCTGCTCTCATAACCAAATAATACCTTCTACCCAGCGTCAGCTACGATGCTCGCATCGCCGTTTCGTCCTGCTGTCCCCTTCTCCCCAACAGGCCCGAAAAACTCAGAGGATTCTCTCTCTTTTCGTCCGGCACGGGACGTCGATGCATTCAACAGTCTGCTGCCACCTCCCATCGAATTCGTCGAGGGCTCATCCTCGGGTGCGCTGGCCGTCCCAGAGGGCAAATATCAGCCTATCAATGTTTCTCCTAAGCTCTCAGCCAAGGATGTACGTGCCGTTACGTTCCATTTGTTGTCAAATGCTTCATTAATGTTGCAGAGGCCTGATGCAACTTGCCTTCGACACAAGTCTCCTGTCTCACCTACCGCTACTCGTATCGACATCACGGCACATAGTCCGACAGCGGGCGCCAAGAATCTATCACTGTCGGTTCCCGGAATCGACTTGGCGTGGCCCGAGACATGCGACCGCGCAGTTGGTCTGTACAATACTGGGAATACGTGTTTTCTAAATAGCGCACTTCAATGTTTGTTGCATACGCCACCACTGCTACGCTCTGTCATCGCGCACAGCAAAGAAAAATGTATGTTTGAGCCTTCACCATTCTTGCCCTGGATGACGAGTCATATTTAGGTCGTACAGGTGACAAGTTTTGTATGATATGTTCATTCAAACAGGTCGTCGTGCAGGCTCACAAGACATCGGCGACACCATTTGCTCCTCTGCCCGTGTCGAATCGGCTGCAGAGTACGCTAGTTTATGTCTACATCTTGATGCACCTCATAAGATATATTATCTAGCCATTGCAAAGCATATGCGGCGAGGTCGTCAAGAGGACTCGCACGAATTTCTTCGCTATGCTATTGATGCAATGCAGAAATCACTCATGCATGGAGTTCCTCAGTATGTTGCTTGGTCAGATATCTTGATCTCTCTCCTTACCGTCCTTTGCAGGAAGTTGGAAGTCAAACTCTCTGAGGCTACATTCGTTCATAAAGTATTTGGAGGCAAGCTTCGGTCCCGGGTGAGCTGTGAAAGCTGTGGCTATAACAGCGATACGTTCGATCGAATCCTCGACCTTAGCCTTGATATCATCAAAGCTGATTCGTTGAAGGAAGCTCTCAGTTCATTCATCTCACCTGATCATCTCAAGGGGACAGACAAGTACAAATGTGAAAAGTACATTTTTCAATCATTCATTTACTTTTCATCGTTTTCTCATCGATGCAACTCTAGGTGCAATAAGCATGTGAACGCAGAAAAGCGGTTCACAATTCACGAAGCTCCTGCAGTACTCACTGTGCACCTCAAACGCTTTTCACCTCTTGGCCGCAAGATAGGACACCACGTCACGTACGATGAAACTTTGAATCTCCAGCCCTACATGTCAAAAGACGCATTTGGACCTACATACACTCTCTATGGTGTCATCTGTCATGTAGGCGGTGGCCCTAATTCTGGCCATTACTTTGCTTTCGTGAAAAGTCGGACAGGAAAATGGTATGAGATGAACGATGAGATAGTTTCTCCCCATCAAGGATCCCCGCTCAACAAGAAAACTGCATACATCTTGTTCTATATACGGAATAAGGGCCAGGGGCTCCAGGCTGTTGTCAAGAGCAGTTTGAATGGGATACACAAGGAGAAAGAGAGCTTAACATCGGGGATGAAGAAGCGGGGTCGGGAGCAGGAGGATGACAATGCTGATGAGGATAGAGAGGACGATGTGGGCGAGAGAGTCGACACCCCACATGGAAACTTCATTGGTCCGCTGCTTCCTTCACCAATGAACAAGTCTTCTCCTTCAATAGGCTCTCCGCCAAAGAAAGCGAAGATGCATCACTACAACATTAGTAGCGAGGAATCATCAAAGGAGGCGGATCCGCAAGCAGAGAAGATCAAACAGAAAATCCAAGCTGCCAAAGCTGTCAATCAGGTCAAGGCAACAAAGGCGTTGGCGGTGTTGGAGAATTATGATTCGAGCGACACAAATGGGGACGAGGAACAGGAGAAGGAGCTTGGGAACACACGTGGTAATGTCAGGATACGGGCAATTGTGAAGAGCGACCGAGAAGAGGAAGGCAATGACAAGGATGCTGATGCTGATGCCTCTTTATCTAGAGGACTATCATCACCACCGCCATCATCTAAGCATGTCCCTTCGTCACCTTCTATACCCTCTGCTGATTTCTATGGACCGAGTGCACCCAAAGTCGATGGCATTTCCCGCCCGAACGGGACTCAATCGGACGACAAATCAGACCTTGATGATGATGACAAGGATGAAGATGACAAGGATGACTATACCTCTTCTTCGAGTCCTAAAAAGGTTTATTCACCTCGGCGTTATCTTCGTCATCATCATCATCATCACCACAGTGGTGAGAAATCTAAGCATAAAAAGTATATGGCAGGATCAAAAATGCGTGTGCCAGTGGACACTCATGGGCGGAGCCACAATAGTAGCGGTCATGGTGGATCCAAGCCCTACGTGAGCCCGTTCGATCGGTTCGGTTCGGAGAATAGCGCGGCTGCTAGGCATGGGAGGATGAATACGTACGGGAAGAGGAGGGGACGTATACCAAGAGGTTTATAGGTAATACAAGTAGATTGCTTTCAGTGTATAACGTATGCAGATGAGGAGGAAATATTTATTTATTTGCTTTTTGTGCGTTCTCACTTGGTGGTTGAACTTTTTTGCTGTATGTATGTAAGTGAGAATTCAAGTTGCAGATTACTAGGCGCGATGTATCACTTTACACTAAAATTCTCGGTCTGCCTGATGATGAACTTTTTTGTGATCGTCCCACGTTTCAAAAGACGGATCACCCAATATACAATTCTCGGGAAGGATATCAATATCCCCTTCTCAAGTTTCTCATTTCAAGATGTGCTAGCTAAACCAGACAGTAGAGTTTGCCGTTACGACGAGGTGACCTAAAGCTTGGCCTTGATCGTTTCGACTCCGGCCTGCGATTCCGCACCCTCCTGCCACCAAATGACCGTCACCGTAGTATCGTCCCTATACCTCCTCGAATAGGGAGCAGGTATGCTCAACAAGCGAGTCAAAGCAGGTTCATCGCCACCGCCAAACGCATTCCTAATCAAATGGGCACTGAGATTGTCATCCTTGAATGCCCAATTCCCTTCTTTTGCGGCCGTTTCCTTGTCTCTTTTACCACTAATGCCAGACGAGGAACCTGCTGTTACGTTGATGACAGAGGGCAGCGTTGCTTTGGGTATGGTTCCCTTGAGACCAGTGAGGTGGCCTGCAACCAGGGAGACCACTTCACTATTAGAGAGCTCGTCCCAGAGACCGTCCGTGGCAAGGACAAGGAAACGAATGGGTCTTTTGGCGTCTTGAGATGGGATTGTAGGAGTGGATGAAGGGAACGTGAAATTGTGATGTGTGACGACGGGACGGGCGGTGACGTATGGTGGGGTTTTGAAAACCGCAGGGGGTGGACGTAGAGGCTTTCCATTGCCGATCATAAACGCTTGATTGAGTCTATACGGCAAGAAAAGGATTGGTTGGAGGGAAACAGATTGGGAGGACGAGGGCTCACGTCTCTTGTACTTGCCGTGGCCATTTGTATCTCGCGTCGCCGAAAGCACGAGCTGGTTCGAGCCCTCCCAAGACACGACCTCGATGAATGACATGGTCAGATTCATCTGCGGGGTGTTCTGAGCGAATTCTACATGGGAGAGCGTATGTTATGGTTGAAAGAGAGAGTAAAATTGGATGCGTACCGCTCCACCTCGTTGGGGTTCCTCCCAGTTTGATCTTCTGACAAGACCTCGATTCTCCACTGGCCCTTGCCATCCTCTGAAGGTTCCCAGACACCAGCCACAGCTCGACTGTCACCTGTGCATGCAATATATAAATCACGATTCGCGGTGTCAAAAATAGCCATGAGAGCACAACTGCCAGAAACAGCGGGGTGCATTGAAGTTAGTGCGAGTGGGTGGTGGCTGAGGTCGGGAATAGTTTTATCCTTTTTTGATTCTTCGTCCAGGCTGTTGGCAAGAATACGAAGGGGCGCATTAATGAGCTCGGTGTCGAGTCGTTCAAATGCCTCTACGATGGCATTTGAAACGTATTTTGGGTCTGTATTCTTTGTCGTCCGTGTTGATGAAATAGGTTTGTGGGTCCCTCCCATGATGAGTCGTGATACGCTTGCAAGAGCACCTGGAGTGCCCTTAGTCTCATCGGTGGGGTTGGAGAGCCTGGAGATCTCGAGAGCAACAGCCTTGGTGAGGACTTTGGAAAGAAGCCGGGAGGTATGTGGACCGCTGTGGCCATCCATAACAGCAAAGAAGAGGTAGTCGCCGGGTGCCGAGGGGTCAGAGTCGTCTCTGCGAACGATCTGGGTGGCATTTGCATCTTCTATGGGGTCATTGGATGCGAGAGAAGATGTTGAATAGTTCCAGTCAATTTCCCCTGGACTTGTATGTGAGCTTGACGTCGCATTTTTGTTGATGCGCTCCTCGATAGTCGCGAGGGAAAGGATGGGGATGGTCCTGGTGGTCATGGTACGCCGACCGTCGGGCCCGGTAGAGCGCACTGGTATTTTAAACGTGGGCTGGTAGTAGGAATAAAACCAATAAGCTGCGCCGCCGACGGTAGCAGTCGCAGCGAGCGGCTTCCATGCACGTCGCAGCATTGCAAACTATAATTATAATCACAATAGGAGAATCGAACCCACGTGAGCGATATGTGTGTGTGTTTGCCTTTTCTTCACAATCACCCATGTCCAGCTCCCGGCGACAGGCATCCAGAGACGCTGGTGTCGCCACACAGCGACGGTACCAGCATGTAGCAGTCCAGACGCCTGTGAGTCAGATACAATCAGCTTTTTATCCTCCCGTCACACCGTTTCTTCTTGAAAAAAGCCGACATACCCAGCCCAAGATCCAGTGGCCAGTACCAGCGATCCACGCACTACGGAGTCCAATAAACATCTCGCACGTTTCCGTCATCAGCCAGTTCTGTCAGGACAGCCTTCAATCTCGGGTTTGTCAGAACTCGGAGTGAAAGTCCGCGACTTTGTCTACGAGAACATCCTTCCTCCTGTTCCTCCTGTGCATCTGCAACCGCCTCAAACTCAGTCATCGGCTTCGGGGCATGTGGATGGCCCAAACGAGATCCATAATGTCCTCGAAGCTTATTTACCTGAATCGACCAGAGCGATTCGACGAGTCCCAACGGAGCCAATCCTGGCCAGTGGGTGTGTGTCACCTGAGCGTCATGTGCTTCCCAAGATCAAACGCACCAACGCGTTGCTTGACTTGAGCTCCCAATCTGATTTACAACCTCCCACCGGTACGATCCAATCTGCTTCTCAACCCATCCAACTTGACACATCTATCTTGTCATCTAATGGGTCTGCTCGATGGTCGGAAAGCCCAGCTTTGACGGCGATCTCCAGCACTGGTCCTTCAATTCCATCATCCCAAATAAACTACATCACTGCCCCTTCCGGGCGCGTGTTTCCGAATTCCCAAGTACCTATCCTCAGTGCCACAGTCTCACCGATGTCTCAGTTAGACGATTATTCTGCTGTGCAAAGATCTTTGGAGAAGCAGATTTCATATGATGCGCTTACTCTGCCTATCTCTTTGCCCCCTGTACTATATCCAGGTCCATCAGCACGATCAACTCTACAACCGTCTACTTCAGGATCATTCTCACATTTGCCTCCATCTACTTCTGCTTTATCTAATGAAACCATGTTCCCGTGCTATAACCTGCGCAGAAATAAACGCCGCGCAGAGTTTCCACCTTTCGTCCCTCTTGGTGAATACTCTCCACCCCGCAAGCGGATCAGGATCACACCCAGGGGCCCTGGCACTGCGATCGAGTGGACAACGCCCGGGGTATTTATAAGCGATGCGACAAGACGGACGTGGAAGAGGAATGGCCCAGTCAGACGAGGGAAAAGGCGATGATAGTTCCAGCTTATTGTGCTCCCAGTCATTTTTGAATATTGTAATCTCTCAATGGGCACTAGTTTTTGCTCGCCTGGAAGTGTATTTTTATCCATTGAATGTCTATCTTTCTATTTTTTCCGAAGGGTTTCGTCTTACATGTGACCCTTGATATCAAAGCTACTGGCAAGTCCAGATGATGCCTTTCAATGAACTTTGTGTTGCGCAATGTTGAAAGCAATCAGTCTCAGTGCATTGTCTAGCAGAGAGCTATGTACTCCAGCAAGACTCAGGCGGACAGCTGTTTGTCAATGCGAGGAACGAAATCCCCGTGTATTTTCTCGTCGATCGCTAATGAGATCGTGTCTACTGGACTCTTTATGCTTGACTGAAGAAGCATTTTTGAATTTTTCTATTTGATCGATGTCAACGTTTATTGAATGGGGTCGCAACTTAATTATACTTTGGCGGTCGTAGAGTTTGTCTTGTTGGATGTTCCCATTATCTATTCCACCCGAGGACCACGCTCCAGAGTCCCGAAAAGGTAATGAGTCGGCTTTTGTCGGTAGTGTATCATCCTGACCGCAGTTTGTGGTTCTAACGTTTTCTACCTCTTTTCATTTTGCCATTAGACTGTCTTTTTGACGTGCAGGTGAGCAAAAGATGTCTATAAACGGACAGGTATCTGGGCCCGATGTGTTGAACACCAACGGCAGATGAAACAATGAGAGCTTGCCAAGCATCTCGATGCAGCCTCATGAAAATCCAATGGCACCACTTTTAGAGTCGCAACGGTGTCGGGCTTGGAAGCCGTCGATGCTCGAGATCAGCAGGAAGCATGGCACCAGGTCAGTTGAGAACCAGAAGCCCAGTTGCTACTTGCTGAACGGCACTATACGGCAATAGACAGCGATAAGCGATAGCTTGTGGGTGCGGTGCAGGCACGCACTGGGTCTCCCATACAAGGAGATAAGCGTGACTCACATAAAGAAAAAGAAAGACTGGCATCTGCTCCTCCGCTATGGCCGACGCTTTCACGATTTCCCTTCTCCCAGTCCCTCTTGCTTTTGTTCACATCCCCCGTAACCGTCTTCCTGCTCTCTCCCGTCATGTCCTCAGGCACATTCTCCACCCCTCGCCTACATTCCTCAATGTCACTGCAAACGAAATCGAGATATCTCTCCTTGTAGACTGGGCCCACGCCCACGACTTTGAGGCCATCGCACAACGAGACAGACGCTCTAGGCATTGTGACCCCCTCGAAATCACATACGAGCCCTGGAGTGTCTTTCAGGTCGACTCACATGCCGACCAGCATGGTGTGTACCTATCCAGCATCGCTTCCATATGTTCATCCTTTAGATAACTCGGGTGCACGCGTCAGTGAACTTTCGGGACCCCTCGCCACGGCTGGCATATCTATCTTTTACCAGTCTTCATACATGTGCGACTTCATCTTTGTGCGTTTTCTTCGTTTCCCATTTGCTTTCGACTACAACGACCCCAGGTTCAAGAATCTCGCCTCCAAGAGGCTCTCACTCTGTTCGAAACCGCTGGTTTTGATCTCTATACATCCAACATGACACCCGTGCCATCCTACCAACCCATGTCACCCTATTCACCATCCTCGCCAACCGTCCTTACCCTCGCCTCGAGTGTAAATCTCTCTCATTCTTCTTCAACTCCTACCATCACACTTGACAGAAGAGTATCCATTCAACATTTGGATGAACTGCCAAAATCCCACTCATCTTCTGGCAGTGAAGTGTGTATCCTCGAGCCTGATCTGGCCTGTGTCGGCCTCTCAAATGATTTGGGTGTGGATCAATGGGGTCTAAAAATAGTTAAATTGGTGGCGTTTCCTGAGCTCATTCCATCGTCTAAATCGTTCATGTTCTCACCCTCATATTCGTTGGAGGACGAGGAGGATGACAAAAATCTCTCTCACTCTCCGCCTCCCTCCACCTTTGGTCTTGACTTGGGTTCTCAAACATCGCAGACCCTGCCGTCCATCGACACTTGCCTGCCTCGACGCAAGGCCCGAAAATCTTTCTCGTCCTCATCAGCGCTTGAGGTACCCTTCTTCACCTTCACGCGAACGCAAGAAGGGTCCTCCCTTACTGCTGATGTGAAAACGCTTGCGGCACTATTCCAGCCTGAAGAAAGACATTTGTTAGTGTGTTGCAGCAGCCTAGAATTCAAGTCCTCCCTGAACGAGGGCGAGCAAGATGAACTGATTAGTGGAATGGACGAGTTACATATGCCTGAGGAGTGTCTCAACATCGGAGAGCTAAAATGCCTGCAGATTGATTTAAGAAGGTTTGGATTAGGTATGTTCCCATCAGTCTAAATTGGATTTAATATATGTTTATATTATCTGTCCTATTTGATAGACAAATATGGTCTTGTCAACAAGTTTTCCCGAGTATTAGGTGAAAATGGGGTGAACCATATGTACAGTTCGACTTTCAAAACTGCCAATATACTCGTATGTTTTCTTGTCAGTCTGAGATTGATTTCCTGATTTGCTCACTGCCTAGCGTTCTAGGTGAACCGAAGGTGCGCAAGGAGAGCACAAGCACTTCTTCGTGGGTGCTACTAGACCGACTTTTTTTTTTTTTTTTACCACATCCATTCTCAACGTTGAATAAGAAAAGTTATTCGCACGTGCGAATAATCGCTACACCTGACCCTAAAAAATCGCGGGATTGATAAATGAACTCCTTGTCGTTATTTGCGACAATCCCTCGCTTCTTTTTCATTTCTTCCACTTTCGGATTCTCCTATTGGGGACATTTCCCCGAGGCGAGTCCTATACATAAATTTTCAAAAGCTTTTGACAAGGGTATGTCACCTGGGACATTGATTTTTTTTTTTTGACTGCGATTGTGGATCGCTCCTTATCTAACCCCATTTGTGGATTTTTTTTTTGATCACGTACCGATAACAGGATGTTTTTGTACCAAGTCCTAAAAATATCATGACCCCATGTTACGTTTTTTGGAATAGCATCTGCCTTTTTTTAAAGGAGGTTCAGAGTTGGAAGATATCATTTCTTGTATGTGTTCAACTTTTATTTTTATTTTTTTTAATTTTTCGACAATGTCCTATACACTAGTTATTGTCTGCGCTTGACACACCCAGATCTTTATCATGTAAGGCTATCACACAGCCATTCAACAATTTCCGATCGTAATTTACTTTTCAAGAATTTTTAATCGAAACTCATCCTGTTAAAACAAGCACACGACCATTTATAAGACTAATTTTCCTCCTATTTATACGTGGGACCTAAATTACTCTGAGACAGGCCGTGTGCAGCCGTTCCAACTCATCCCATCTCATACAGCCAACAACGTGGTTGTTCAATAATTGAATAGTCTATCTCATTTGTTGTTCATGTAGTATGTAGCGGAGGAAGATGTTATTGTATTGTTTCAAATACAATTTGCAACTATACCCTATTTACCAATGGTTATCCATTATTTGAAACCCAAAAAGAGTTAGCCTCGAATTTAACAAGTCTGCATGTGGTTTTCAGAGAAGGTCTGACCTGAAACTACTCCATCACAGAGACAATTCAATGAAATTTATAGTGAACATACGTCCAGCCTCCAGAAATTAGCGTGCGATGAGTAACGAAGCATATTGGAGGAATTATAGTGTGCATGAGTTAAAAATGGATGTACTATGTGACGAGGAAGAATGATGCGTCTGTGTAGTTATCTTGATGGAATATCGTTTGATTAGGACAGGTGTTACGGTGTACCGTGGCGACACCAACAGTAGATCTAGGTGGTAAACATGATCGATTGTGTGGATTGGAGGTGTAGGTAGTGACTATCGAGGAGAGTCAGAATGAAGAGGCCACAAATCGAGATGAAAGAGGAGCGCCATGAATGAATCACCGACGCACTCTAGAGAGGGGCGATATCAAGCGACAATGGCTGGCACTAACGTCGGCGTCTGCATATTATGCAGTGCTCTCAGATACCAATCGTCGAACGGAGGCAATCCATCATCTTCATCCATAAATGCTGTCGGCATCTGCATCAAATTCGACCTGGGCGAAGATCCCTCCACAGCAACATCAAGCGGAGAATCTTCTTCAATCAGCGGTAAAGAAGTGTGAAGTAGAAAGGCACTATTATGATGAAGAAATTGCCTCTCTGCGGCGTTTTTGGCTATAGCTAAAGCCACAGCCCGATCATTCTCATCATCTTCGTCAATCAAGAAATTGTGCCGGCGCACACTAAAGACACCGCGCAAGAAAGTGACGGCATCATTGATTGGAGTTTCAGGATCGGGTGGCGATGGTGGTGGGTTTAGACTCTCAAAGTGATCCACCTCCAAGTCATCTTCATCCGCTTGAATATCATCGATGTCTTCCTCATCATCATCAGATGCTAGGAAAAACTTTAGAGAAGTAGCGGATGATATCACACTTCTTGATTCCACGTCTTCTCCCTCATCTTCGTCCATATTGATGTAATTGACTCGGGAAGAAGGAACGACGAGATAGCGACCATCCTGAGGATCATTGAGGGCGTTGTGCCACGGGATCCAAGGATTTTGAGGAGGAGGGCTGTTGATGATGATATGCGGCGCGACGAATGGACAAGATGATTCCAGTACTGTGGCACCGAGCATATGCTTGGTGTTCGTGAGTAAAGGCTAGGAGGAGTTCAATGGCAATCGCAGCTGAAACAGGCCGAGGGTATACCTCTGCGGGATCCGTCCATATGAAGGGTTTTTCAATCGAAGCTAGGGAATCTAGTGTTTGATAACGTTGACAAAATGCTGGAGCACAAGCACTGGCTGCATAAGCCTACCAAACGAGGTGAATAGACGCTGAAAATGATAAGCTTGAAATGAACAACTCACGGTAGTTTTACACTGGTGTTTCTGGAGTGCCCTGGCAACGTGGTATAATATGAGTCGTTCATTTGCAGTCCTCTCCACCTGGACATGGATTAGCATGGGAATGAAGAATATGAAATTGCTCATACGAAGGAGCGGAACCGAGAATGACAAAAGACGCGTTTCGATAAGACAACCACCTCCTTCGTTGCACCCCCGCCAACGAGAACGCTGTCATCCAAGAAATGGTCGTGAGACTCGAATGAGGGAGGTTGATAGTGATAGTGATGTAATCGGCTAGTGGTCAGGTCGTAAGGTGGCACCATTAGGAAGCCAGACCATTGGGGGTGAGTGCGGTTGTTCCAGGGAATGTAAAAATCATCCGGAGTCTCGCCAGCTGGGGTGATGACTATATGCGGAGCAATATGAGGACAATCCGAGTGCAATACGATGTTAGTTAATTCCTTCAAGTACTCTCGCAGAGTGTCCTGCGGTAGAATGTATTTAGCTTGTGTGCTATAAACGCGTGTGGACGAACCTTATCACGGTCTTCGGCCGAGCAAGGGTCTTCTGAGTCCTGTACTGCATGCGCTCTGCCAGAAACCATGTCAAGCTGGCAGACGTGGTCAGCAGTGAGCAAACATGATACGATGTACATACCATGTCGTGGAAAAGGAGGTAGTTCGGTTCAAACGGCCGAGCACACGGTATTTGAAGGCGCTCACACGGTAACACATGTACTTATATGGCAGACATGAGGGGACTGCGGGGTGAATGGGGGAGTGATTCAAAGCGATTCAAAGCCTGAAAGAACATTCGTGGCCTTTGTCTCCATACATAATTATATACGACAACTACAGATCCAAAGCAACTAGCTCACTCCTTCTTCACATCTGCACACGCCCCTTCGTTTTCTTCTCTGAAAAAAGCCATCATCTCGAAAACCGACGTAGTCTGTACAACAATGATGAAAGACGTAATAGCCAGACAATCCAGTACTCACATATTGCAAGAAACCCTGAACAAAACTCGGCATCAAGTTGACGTATGATGCCAAGTGCACGGAGAATGGAATCATTATCGTTTGCGACAGTTGTGAATCAAGGGCTGCGATGATTGGCTTGACCACATCAACAGGTTGAACGGGAGGCAAAAGGAATTTTTGAATCCTATTTGTATCTGAGGGCAAGAGCAAGGTATTTCAAAGTATTCTTTGGACTCAAACAACTATACTCACAACGTAGTGCTTGGAAAAGATGAGTTAGAACATGTCCTGGACACACAAGCGTGGTCCGGATTCTAGGCGCTTTGTAGCTATGAAGAAGCTTATGAATTCACGATTCAACATGTCGCATCCACTTGACTCAACTTGTCGTCTAGCTCTGCACGAAGAACGTTGTTCATCGATATTATTGCGGCCTTTGAAGCAGCATAGTCGCCTATGGTAGAACGAGAATGAGGCTCGAGTAATGGACTCAGCGCTCGTAAACCACATACTCAGCCGTGGGGCGGCTACTACGCCCGTGGCGGAAGCCATCGTCACCTAAATCTGATTAGCTCGCGAATCCAGGATACATTCTTCAATTCACAATATGACCTGATTTCCTTTTGAGCATACCAGGAAGGAACGCTTTGATGGTCCAATAGTGTGCCAATGTGTTTACTCCAAAAGTCCTCAAAATAACCGTCATGTACATCGAACAATGAAAGAACCAAACTCTTACTGTTCAACATCCTTCTCAGAAAGATCAAGGATCAATTTTCCTTGGACAATCCCTGCATTATTGACGAGCATGGTTGGCTCCCCGATCTAACGCGGAACATCATCAACTGTCACCATATTGATAGACTGAACATACTTCTTCCTTGATTCTTCCAGCCACAGCCTCGACTTCTGACCATTTGGATATATCACACTTGTAATACGTGATATTATCTATTATATATGGATTTAGTGAATTCTCGGCAACTCAGGTGGATACGTACAGTTTTCTATCTGCATAGGCTTTATATCAAGAACAATGACCGTGACATTTCGATTGGCAAGTGTCTTAGCCAGAAGCTCTCCAATACCGGAAGACCCTAGACACTTTAGTCTCGAGAATCATCATCATATTAATTTACTGACCTCCAGTTATGACTACAATTTGCTCCGACCAATCCAAAGGTTCAGGAGCAAAGAACAAGTTTCCCTGGTTTCTATACAACAACGACATCCATTTAATAAACCCTAGAACAGTATCCCAGTACGATGCATGAGCGACAGAAACAAAAAGTGCAACATCTGAAGCGATGAACTCACAAAAAGCAGACACGGCCGCACAATGAGCTGCTGAATAAACAACACTTTTGCTAGTTATCTGCTCCCCCTGGGAAAGATAAAACAAGGGTATAAAAAATGTGAAAAAGGGGCCTTATGACGTTACATCCTGGAAAGTAAACCACTGATTGACGTAAAGGCTCACTGAAAGCAGTGTGGGACAAGACTTTAATCACCAAATCAATGGTGAACTCGTCAAAAACTTGGGAGGACTCCTGTGGTGGTGACATGGCAAAAAGAAGAAAATAACTGCTGAGGGTTTGATGCAGGACCTGCTAGAAAGTCCATGTGATCCTATAAGCCTTGAATAAGCATTTAATAAGCATTAGAAAAATATTAGAAAAATGCCAGCTCAGTGCCACAAAATCAGAGCCATGGCCACCTTTCCAGATGACAGTCTCCCTCCTGAGTGCTATTTTGACTTTCAACAAGTTTTATTCAAATCAATTGGGCTGCAACAAGGGGCTATGCCTTTTTAAGTCACTCATTACATAATCCAGGTTTTTGATTGTCCATTGGATTTCTATACACCTCAGTCTCATTCTGCAATTCTGAGGTGAAAATTGCTTTATATCATTGTTACTCAATGTACCTACAGTGTTTACTATCACTCTAGGTCACCTACACTCATTATTAAAGATTATGGGCCTGTCAGTGACTGACTTTAGAACTCTAGACTAGTGTTGTCTAGGATGCTCTTTCAGGAACTTGTCAGAGTCCTCATTAAATTACAATCAGCACTATATACTCATACAGTATTTGTACTTGCATCTATCGTCCCATGGTCCCTAATCTGTCTATGTCTTGTTTGTCTGCTTTACTTACTCCTTTATAAACCCTTATAAATAATAGCCAAGATGGTGCTTAAGCTCACTCCTAATGGTGGTATCAAGAGAACTCAATAGAGTTTCTCCTTGATTCATGTCTATTACTTAGACAGATTACACATGGCCTGTACACTATTCTAACTAAGTACTTCTTGTGGGTACTCTATGTAGTGATCTCAAGATTGAGTTATCTCAGGGTCGCACTCAATGTTAGAGTTGACAAAGAGAACTCATTAGAGTCCTCATTAGATTATCCTCTACTTATATACAAATAGATCTATTTACTGTTGTTTGTATAGTATCGAGTCATCTTGCCTCATGCTCAGCCTTGTCTTGTTGCTATGTTTAGAAATGAGAAAATAAAAGTAAAGTAAAGTAAAAGAAATATAAATATTGACTTGGCCATAGTGGCTAATCAATGGCTTAAAGAGGCAGTTCATGACACCACTTCTCTCTCAAGATTTCTTGTCCTCAAGGATTTTTGTTTTCTACAACTCCTTCATTAAGTTGTTATGACATCCCTTGGACAGGCCTCTGTTAAGTCCAGAGGATTGATGGAGGATTAGGTGAGCCAGTGGACTCCTGACTGGACAGGATCAATAAGAAGGCTCATAATAAGTACTAGATTGACTTTGTTGAGAACAAAACTAGAGTTTAAGCTACATTGGTCCCTACTTAAGGAATTCTTAGAACTGTATAGTACAACTCAATTTAGAACAGGACTTGGGGATTGCCAGGGTGTGATCCTCAACCAGTGACTGTGTCACAACTTGATAGGAGAGTTGTGACAGACCTCTAGACATAGATAGTCAGTGGCTATCATAACTAACAGCCATAGGAGATTAGGAGTGACATTTCTGGAAAGATGTAATTATTAATAGGATAACATAACATGGGAATAGGTAGCACATAGACCTACGACAGATCCACTTACACAGTAGACAAGACCTGGGAGTAGTGTATATAAATACTTCTAGATACATGTGAATGCCTAGCTAGCTCAGTTGTATAAATAGGTAGAGCAATGCTAGAAAGACTCTTGTTGAGTTCTTGTTAATCATTCCAATCTATGAGTGGCGCTCCTTCCCTTTCTCTCTCTCTATAAGTCCCTTCTGCCTTGGTACCACTGCTGCTCATGGTTGGTCACTAACATAAGTTGTCCTATCTTATCTTCTTCGTCCTATTCCTCAATTCTTCCTCCCTGATACTCTTTCTTTTCTCTCTTTTCTCTAATAGTCTCCAATTTTCTTTGTCTTAAAGGTGTCCCCTTTTATTTTCTCCTATTCCTTTCCAATCTTTCCCAGTACTCCCCATTGTACCTTTTATTGTTCCATATGTATAGCTTTTTTGCTACAAATCTCCTGGGGAAACTTCTCCTCCAATAGTCTCTGTTGTTCTCTTTCTTTTCTTGCCTTCTTACTTTCCTATCGTCCTTCCTATACTCTCTCTCAAATTCTTCTACTAACTTCTGGGCATTTTCCAAGTTCTCCCTTCCTTTCCAAGTGTCCCTTTCTGCCATAAATCCTTTCCATTGAACCAAGTACTTATCTTTCCCTCTAACTTTTCTTTTGTTTAGGATCTTTTCTACTTCCTATTCCTCCTCTCCTTCAATTATCACAGGCTGTGGTGCCTCCTTTCATTGTCCCTCTACTTGGCTAGCATACCTGCAAATCCTATTTACATTAACTACAGGGTGTATCTTAACCATAGTTGACAATTCCGACTCTATGTCAGTGTCATGAACCAACTAGACCCCATTGAGGAATTGTACGATATGTACTTGGAGGAGAAATGTAAAGGTTAACTTAGTTCCTGGGCCAGAATTAAGCCAACTGCCCCCTAAGTCAG
>Ga0153986_1000254_pt1 | contig 17037 bp, 17 predicted proteins | sample TSGA070MetaG_FD_104724 | JGI IMG/M metagenome (GOLD analysis project Ga0153986, IMG submission 104724) | Attine ant fungus gardens microbial communities from Georgia, USA - TSGA070 MetaG | ecosystem: Host-associated > Fungi > Mycelium > Unclassified | place: USA: Georgia, Alexander Wildlife... | reverse complement strand
TCTTGTACTGTAAACCCGATACGCTTCTATCACACGCTGCTTTTTGTCAAAATCTCAAATTCGAATCATAGGTCTGATCATTTTCGGGGTGTTTCTGATTCGTACAGCAGCGCATCTGTTTCACAGGACTGAATCACCTCCCAATACATTTGCCTGCAGGCTCTAACATGTCATACTATATCGAGATGAAGTCAAGGGATCATGGCAGTCATCATGTGTCACCTATCATGCTCATGAGATGGGAAGATGAGCGGTTATTGGGTAATAAACACATAAGTAGAACCAGAGTGCCGCAAAGCCGGGCCGCGAGGCAGTTGTCAGAGCCATGGTATTTCTTGTGATCATCGTCGACCACCACGCGCGGGCAGTTAATTAATGCGAGAGGGACATTAGAAAGATACGGTGTAATTTTTTGCGTAAAATACGAAGATGAAAAGCGAATTCAAGATAGCCCCGTGATCTCAAGTAGACATCACTAAACTTTGTTGGGTTCTCAAGCTTAGGCAGGCACTCAACACATGTTCGCTTTCTTGTAGCCCTTTTCCACTGACTACACTGTCTCCTGTAGCGACCGGCCTTCCTGTAAGCTTGTCTCCACGTTTTACCCTGCACAGATCACCCGCAGCTAACTGACACAGTTTCGTGGTCCTTTGCTGGTCGATCTATCGGTATCAATGGTCTTCCAAGGGAATCCCACTCGAGACAAGCCAGATTCTATGGGGGAGGAAGAATGGCAGATTGTCTCGACAAAGTGGTGGCGCACACCGTTCAGCTCTGTTTCATGGTCTTATAATTCAGAAAAGGCACCTCGGAATGTTATTTTCTCGAAGCCACCCCATTACCACCTGTCTTTGCACAGCGAGCAAGCACTGCGGTCCTTTGATGATCAAGGATGCGAGCCTGAATCCTCCCACTCCTTGCACGAGGGGTCCTCAGCGTTAAAGGTCGCTGATGATATTGTTTTAAATGAGGAGCTGATTGGAGTGAAAAACGCGTGTGAAGTACTGAAGGCCTATGAGGAGGCGGTTGGCTTCAATTATTCACCCTGGCCGAGCCTCCGCTTGAAAGATCTGGAAAAAGAAACAAGACGGATTGGTGATGTATCGGAAATGCAGGTCCAACTAGGAAAAGAGCGATGGATTGAACTCGTGAACGATCTTGTCGGGGGAAAGTCGCTCGAACAGATCTTGAAAGAAGCGAGAGATAGCACTAAGAACGTTGTGCAGGGGGCGTTTGCGACACCCAACAAGATTAATTATTTCTCTCAACCATCCACACTCAAGCCTTTCCAGCTTAACCCTTCTGCATCATCTTTCGTGCCTCACGGCTCGCCCACTTCCACGTTGTCCTCTTCGTCGTGCAGCTCGTCATCACCTGATTCCCCCGATCCTCTTGGTCCATTTTCTTTCCCGTCCCTTGCTGCACCTCCCGCATCACCGTTGAACAGGCGAGATCATCCAGAATACGTCAAGGGCTTTCATACGCATTGTCATACCGCTAGTAGTGATGGTAGCTTTGCGACAGGTCTCGATCGTTTGTCTAGTGAATTTCTGCCATCCTTTTTATTCGATTCCGCTGATCAGCGTCGGCGCTCACGAACACGCGCAATTATCGATCGACTGCGGTCTCGACTTCAGCATGATGAAGACCGGACCTCGCCTGTCAGTCAAATTTCCAGTCCCTCCGTTTCTGACTTTGGGATCTGCGGTTCGGGTTATTTCAAGCCCAGGTTAACGATTTCGGATGGGTCGAGTACATGTTCAATCACACCGCCACTCACCGAAGAGGATTTCCATCACCATGATGGAGTCAGCATTGGTGGTACCGACAATGTTGAAGGCTGGCCTGCTCCAGCTGTAGTTGATCAAGAGACGAAGAGGACGAGGTCAAAAGAGTTGCTTATGACACTTAGGAGGCGAACTGACTCGTTGACGTCCAACACTAATGCAGTGGTCAACTCGGTCGCGGGTGCCATGTCTGCCTCTACTTCACCAGCCCTTATTGCGTCTGAGAGATTGGTCGAGTCGCCTGAGCCCGTGGAGGCAGTAGACTCTCTCGTAGAGGAATTATCGGAGAGGTCAAACCAAATCGCCAATTTCCGAGATTCCTCCCGAGCGCTTGGCAATCGCAGGGTTGATGCGCAGTTTACTTCTCCAGAAGTGAATCATATAAATACATTAGCTCGAGATGAGGCCATGATTCGCAATCTGTTGCCAGTCTGCTCTCGGACACATCCTAGAGCTGACAACTCTACACGATACTCTCAACGTATCATGAATACAGGTTCAGGGATATCATATCCTCTGTTTGGCCATCCGTTGCCTGTTCCCAGTATGGGAGTACCTGTACAAATGTCAACGATGGGTGCTCCACGCACGCGATTTCCTGTGCAAGTGCCTATCCAGGTCCCTGCGCGAAGAATGCAGTATTCTACTCTGATGCATTTGAGGATTATGCAGCAGATGCAGATGATGAGAAACAATATGAATGTGGTCCCTGTCAGTGGAACAGGCACATATACCGGGTGATAATGAGAGTTCCTATGTTCGGAGATTTTTGAACCGGTATGCAGATGAATGGGTTGGATACCATTTCAGGCACCATCTTGGGTGTGTTTTCCTTCCATCGTCTCTTATCGTCACACGAATTATTGTCCTTCATTACAAAAACAGACTCTAAGTAGTTTCATTTTTCTTGTTCCATTCAAAAGGTCACATTTTATCTACTCGAAGCAATAGTCATCTATATGTTCATGCTTTTTTTCCTCTCAATGTTTTGCTTTTGCTATTGATCTACATGTTCCTCCTACCTTTCTATGACCAGATTGTTTATCTGTACAGCCACTTGTCTCGTAGTACATATGTGTTTATTATATCGCCATTCGTCATTGAGTTGATATTGCTCACCCTTGACTTTGGACGTCTCAAGTGTTTCTTTCCCAATGATACTATTCGAAAGAGGAAAGCCTGAGGTTCTGGTGAACCAGACTTCTAACCGACTCAAGCTCTCCTTCAGGTGCATTGGGTGCGAAAAGGCTATTCAAATTGTGATTTTTCATCAAAATGCGGAAACTGAAGTCTAAGTAACAACATTCAGAGCCGTGATCACCGACACAAAAGATTGATTTTTGTAAACTTTCAACATGTAAACACCCGCTGTGGAGTGCAACATATCATCATCAGTGAAACGGTCAGATATAGGAAATAGAAATCTCCATAATCTTACAAATTAACTATTCAACGACGATCACCCAATCTTTTACAATCCACACTCGAGGATCTTTGACTATCAAGATGTTTGCATCACCCTCTGCCTTATGACCCGCGCCAACACCATCTAACCACTCCCAAGTCAATTCTCTACCTTCATCTTCGACCTTGACACTCTTTGGCTTCCTCTCCAATCCAACAACAACTAGCCTCTCGACACGTACATCCTTGATTGTCTCCGCAAACAAATTGTTCGAGGTATACGCACCCCGCAAAACAACACCATCAACAGCATGATCAGGATTTTCCAAAGCCAAATCACGGCTCGAAATCTTCAGCAATGGTTTCCTTATCTTCTTGCTTGCAGTCTTGTCGGCAACGAATTGACGCCAGACGAGTTGACCCTTCTCATGGTCATAAGAATCACCATCATCAAGATACAGTTCGCCACTGGCAACTCCTGACTTGCTCAAAGCAATTCGGAAAGTGAAAGGATCATACTTCATCGCCGTTGACGCACGACGAGGACGTTCACGAGTTGTTATGATGGACCCACCACGAATCAAGAGGGGAATTTGGTCGAGAGCAGCAGGGACAGTTACAGTCCTGCCTTTGGTATTGGAGCGGTGAACAGTAAAATCGAAGTAATCATAGTAGGGTTGATCTTCGGCAGGAAGATACACTGTGGTTTCAGTGACGTCCTTCTCAGTGACGGGCTTCACCAAAAGACCAGAAGAGCCAATAAAGTACTGGTCATCAAGGTCAAAGCCATTTTTATCTTGGGGGAATGCAACGTAGTGAGGTCTAGAATAGAGTAAAGTAATCATTTACAGTCACAATCAAAATGGGTTCACCTCAAGACAGGGAGACCAGTGACGGTGGTCTCGCGGAACTGAGTATACCAGACCGTTAGGAGGCTGTATCTCAGACGAAGGATATCCCGGATATATGACTTGTATGGGTCATCGAGTAGGAAAGGCTCACGGCGTTTGGTATCGATATGACCATGCGCACGGAAGAAGGGTCCAAATGCCCCGACTTGGTACCACCGTACAAGCATTTCTGGTTCAGGGTTACCGAAAAAACCACCAACGTCAGCTGGAGATAGCGTCAAATTTGCTCCGAAGAAATGGTATTGTACCTACATCCAGCGAAGCTCATGCCCGCAATACCATTGGAAAGAGCCATCTTGATACCGACGGCCATGTGGTCCCATGTCCCGAGATTGTCCCCAGTCCACATGGCACCAAAACGTTGAGAACCAGCATAGAAGGAGCGAGTGAGGACAAAGGGACGCTTGAATGGGTGAGAGCGTTCACGAACGGCTTGCCAAGTGTGGTTGGACTGGGCATGCACAATCAATATCCAACGGGAAAATTATGCCAGTAGCACTTACATAGAGCATTCCATTGATATTATGAATGTCACGATGTTCCCAACCGTTGTAATGAATAGAGTCTTTGGGCATGGTAATCTCGGGACCGTTGAAAATTGAAGGCTGTGAAAGTCATGAATTAGAAAGGAAGAGATGTGTGCTACATTGAGACATGCCTCGTTCATGTCATTCCAGATGTGGACATCCTCAGTACTTTGAGTCCACGACCAGCCACCACCTGGCAACTGGTAAGTCTTGAACAAGTTTTTCCACCACTCCCAGGCACCAGGATTGAAAAAGTCAATCCAAGAACTACTGCCCGACCAGCACCAACCCTCGTACTCTCCCTCGCCGCTCTTCGGCTTGATAAGAATGCCCTTGTCGGAGGCCTCCTGATAAACTGGGTAATTGGAAGTGCGTTTTACATGTGGGTCAACGATGACGACCATCTGGGTAGGAGATTAGCCATGCAATTCATGCATATGTGAGGGTAAGCCCACCTTACGACCAAGGGCTGAAATATCGTTGACCATTTCAACAGGGTCAGGAAAATTCTTCTTATCCCAGATGAAGTATTTGTGCTCCTCTGCATACTCGATATCGAGCCAGAGAACGTCCAAAGGGATATCATCTTCGTCAAACCGCTTCTGCACCGTACGGACATCATCCGAACTGATATAATTCCATCGACATTGATGGTATCCCAAAGACCAATGAGGTGGAATGACAGGTGTACCTGTCAGCTTGGAATACTGTTTAAAGATATCTTCTGGAGAAGGCCCAGGAAGGAGGAAGAGATCAAGAATGCCGGACTCGGAGATCCAGTGAGTATCCGTTGACTCCTCGGAAACATGGGAAACGTCAATCCAAGTCTCCGAAGCGACGGCATTAAAGATGCCAACAGTTGTTTCTGTGGAGTGAGCATGCATGACGGGGATGGAGCCATAGAGTGACACAGGTGAAGAGGCCAAGTATTCGAAAACATCAGCATTATAGAGGCGATATGGGTCAGAGAAAAAGGCGCCTTCTCCAGACGTTGAGGGAAGTGCGAGACGCGTTGCATGCTGAGGTATACCGTAGACTGTGCCATGGTTAGGGAAAGTGATGTCGAGTGAAAGGGATTCCGGTCCTGAGATCAAAATTATGAGTATCCATCCGCAATTACTGAGTCTCAATATCACCTTTCGGCTTGGTGTCAGTCCAGGTGGAAAATGACTCTTCCCAGTAAGCGTCTTCATTTTCGCCCTCGAACCATGCTCGAGGATTCTTTTGCTTCATGACCTCTTGCGTGCCCTCGCCCTCCTCGACCTTGGGTTCCTCTGTTTTCACCTCCGTCTCCTCTTTTTTGCGAAAATGCTCCATATGCAGCAATCCTTGATCATTGAGGACAACTTGCTCTTTCCCATCCTTCAATAATGCAACTCGAAGCGGTTTATAGGAAACCACAACCTCGAAATCCCTCTTCTCTCCGTAAACGGTGCGAATATCCTTTTTACCAACAGTCCACCTCAAAATTTGACTAATTTTGGGCTCAGAGATTAATGCCCAGGAAGCTGCTTCGTCATATCGCTTCCTGACGCCGCCAATTTCGTCCATACGAATGCGAACGACACCATCCTCATGGACACGCAGCTCAAGGCCAAACTTGATGTCGGGGAATAACGACGACCTCACTTGTGCCGAGAACGCTGCCTCGGTGTGATCGACAGTGACAGAATTTGCCACAATAGAGTAAGGAGATTTCCAGATGTCCTTGGATTCCCTTGCACGTGCAGCTAATGCTCGGCCTCGTCGACAAAAGCCCGACTGAGAACAGGTTTTGAAATCATGGGCCTTGAATGCAATAGTGTTCTCTGCGAAAATCAGGACTATCAGCCCTAACAGCGTCCGCGGGCGCATTTGAGGGGATACAGAACAAAATCTGCCCCTACACGTCAAATAACTAGGTTCCGTCTCACGTGCCTCGGTTTCTATGTTTCTCCCTCATGTTATTGAAGAATGTCCTCGTGGGACAAACACAGGCCTCTACTCCTATCATGCAGTCATCCGAGTTGCACGAGTCTCCTCTTCAGAGAGAATTTTCGATTGCTCCAGTCACCATCAAACTTGATAGTACTAGGCTACCACTAGTTCCTCAGCCCAGTTCATCAGAAATGGATCCGCTCAACTATCCAAATGTAAACTCAATTATTCACTCACCCTGACAACCCTCGTTGACCTAGATAAAGTGGTTGAAATGGCTTATCCTCATTCAAGTGTCTATCCTCGCTTTTCTTTCGACACTAAATGTTGCCATCATCAATCCAGCAGTCGCTCTGCTTGCCAAGGAATTCGGTATAACTGAAGTGACTGCGACTTATCAGACTACCATAGCCATTGGTACGAGTGCCATCGGGCCGCTGATCTTTGTTCCAATCGCGAATGTATATGGAAGGCGCCCTGTATATTTATTCACCCTCTTCATTGGCTTTGCTAGTGCTATCGGATCGGCCATAGCCAAATCCTATGGAACGCTAATCCTTGCCCGCGCTTTCAATGGTTCCGGTGCTGCGACAGCTGCAGTTCTAGGGGCTGGGACGTCCTCAGACATGTTTTTCATGCACCAACGGGGCAAAGTTATGGGGCTTTACACACTCATGTCCACGAACGGTGCCCATCTTGCCCCAATCGTATGAAGATCTATACCACATGAAACACCATGTTCATTACTCGTTAGATTGGTGGTTACATGGCCCGAAGTCATGGCTGGCAGTGGTGCTTTTGGTTTGGTGCCATACTCAATGGTGATTCGGTGATTCATCTGTGTTCCGAGATATTTGAACTTTTGAAACCTTGAACAGGTACCATGTTTGTCATATGCCTATTCTTCCTTCCAGAAACGCTGTACACACGGCCTCTTGGTTCTTATGACGAAATCCTCATTGATATGACCAACACATCTGATAGGATTGATACCGATAAGCTCCCTAAACAAGGAGAGGTGTATCAACCACCTTCCATGAGATTCCAGTCTTACATTCGTCGACTAGGGTTCTGGGATATGTCTTCAGATCGCCATTTGAGGGGGTACTTTATCGTGAAACCTTTCAGTATGCTGAAATATCCTTCTGTTATATTTCCTGCAACATTTTAGTGAGTTTCGATATCCTCCCCATAGTTAAGAGGGCCAATTCGCCTTCAGTGGCGTCATCTACGGCTTTGCCTCTGTAGAACCAGCTTTGACGCTAGCCACCCTGTTCACAAGAATTTACCACTTCAACACGGTCCAAAATGGGTTGGCTATCTTGATGCCATCTGTGACCTTATTGTTCATTTGTGACTCTTAGACTCGCAAATGGTATCAGTCTCCTCGTCGGAGCGTCAGTCCTCTCTCCCAATCCCTCCTTTTCCGATTATATGGGTAACCATTCCAGATCCATTGGTGAACTCTTCTCTGGACCCGTTACCGACCTCATGATGCAACGAGAAAGACGCCGCGCTCTCAATCAGGGCAAAGTCGCCCCTATTGAAGTTCGCTTACGATGGATCTGGACAGGTGCTCTGACTGTTCCTGTCGGCCTGTTGATGTGTGTTCTTTTTGTATTCCGATCATAAATCCCCCGCACGTTGCTGTTAGTTGTAGGTGACTTTTGTGTTCCAGATCACCGTCTATCGACTCTATGTCTTTAGATGGATTCACAGTCCAGTACTCTCATACCTTTATAGCGCCATGCATTGGTATGGGTGAGTCAAGGTTGATATCCCATAAGGCCCTTCTCACTTTGTGATGGTAGTGATAGCTTGCTTCGGCAGTAAGTAAAGGTAACCCCGATTGTTACCACTCACATTCATCCTCAAACTCTCAGTGCAAATCGTGTCGTCAGTATGTTACACATACAGTTGCAACGACTGTTATAACGCACGCAGTAATGATGTTAGTATATGTTTCGGGTGCGTTCTGTTACGCCACATCATCATCCACACACATTAGGTCTTCCTTTAGTTTTATCCGCCAGGTATTCGGCTTGACCCTGGGATTCTATTCGTATGCAGCTTTGAGTCCTCTTCACGAGTGAAATTTTCACTTATATATGACGTTCAGCATACCACTCGGTGATAAAGTGAGCACTGTGCATATGTACACCAACAAGCATTTCAATCTCCGTAGATTGGTTATCAGTGGTCGTTCTTCGTCTTCGCAATTATATGGTATGTATGCAACTGCTTTTGCTCGAGACGGAGTCCACTCAAATCATCTCCCAACCAGCATTATTGCGTTCTTACCTGTAATATTGTTGATGTTTAAGGGAGAAGAATGGAGACTCAAACTGGGTGCTCCAGCTAGTGACTGATAGTTAACTCGGTTTGACGTTGTAAATACTGCAAGATAACAGGTGTCATGTAGTATCTGTCCCTACAGAACTAGCATTCCATCGCACTAGATTTTGGTAGTGCAGCCTGATGGCTCACTATTGTGGTATGCTTAGGGCCCACCAGGGGTAGGATATGACCAAGGGTAAGGGTAGAAGTGGGTTAAGTGTAGAAAATGTCTGTCCTTGACTCTATCCTTGTCCTTGAGTAAAGGATAGAACATACTCTTATAATGTGTGAGTGGTAATGTGACATAAGAAAACACACCCAACACATTTATATGTGTTATGCCGACACCAAACTGAACCAGTGTACATAGTACGTACAAAATTTCCTGTGGCAAACATCAGATATTTTCACTCCTGTATCCATTGAAATTCTGCTTATGAGTAGAGCCATGGACTCTAGATACTGTATCTGAAAGTGTGGAAACAAAGCAAAACCCAATTTTGGCACAGGTAAATCATTACGAATAATGGCTTGGTTCTGTAATTTTTGGCCTGGCATCCATCACAGACCATGTCCTAAAGCCCATCTCACAAGTTGAATTAAATTTGTGTAGATTTGCAGAGCAACATTGCATTATGTAAGACTGATGCCCAAATCTGTAAGTCTATACAAATTTGTAATCAGTCATTAGGTATTTTAATGTTCCTTCAACAGCTGCCATCAATCTCAAAAAATAATTTCAAGATCCAGATGCCAATTACTTGAAATTGATGGCAGCTGTTGAAGGAACATTAAAATGCAAATCCATGGCATCACTTCACTTCACGATGAAAATGGCAAGAAGATATCGGAATATGAGTGTCATTGCAGATCATACACGTCACTGATTTCCAACAGGCAGACCTTGAAGGTCCCAAAGTAACGAGAACCTTCCTTTCAGAGATGTTCGCCGCTCTTGTGCTTCGCAGTCAATAAGATATGTCTCCAACAAGATTAATTCCCTGTCGGTTAGGTCTTAGTGCAGAAGCTTTTTACTGAAGTGGACTTGAACCTGTGCAAAGAGCTTGGCACCGAACATATAAAGACGAGGATTCATTCTTTTTCACGAGCACCAGTTTTTTTTTGCCCTCGTTTGCGTTTCTTTAAAAGAAAAAAGAAAAAAAGAGTAGCCTCACCATGGAGACAACATTTTCATCCTTACCTCTACCATCGCTCACCTCTTGGTCGATGCAGCATATCCACGATATCTTCGAGGCGTCAAGCGACGAGGAGTCATTAAGAGCACTGGATAAGACGTTCACAAAGGACGTTGAAGCGACTGTCAATGGACAACCAATACAATATCAGGACATTCAAAGAATGGTCCTCGGCCTCAGGAAAGGCTCAAACACAAGACTAAAGGTGTCATGGCAGCAAGCTCATGAGTTACCTCTGGATCCATCCACGAACCGGGTATGGTTGTTTCGTAATAGAAGATGAAAATCTGCGGACTCAAAAGTTAAGTACAGAGCGGAACATTCAGCGGAAGATACATAATTCGAGGCATCCGGCGTTTCGTGCCAGGCTGTAACCAGCCTGTCGAGTTTGAACGGCATAAGACAGTCCAGGTCCGGTAGGTAGTTGCATTTTCATGGAGATTGATCCAGGCTCACAGATTTACAGGATAGAACCGCAGAGCAAAGAAACCACCATGGACACGAGGAGAATTGTGAAACTTGCATTTTTAGCCAGGGATTTACGGGTCCTACATCAAGCTTCTCTATAAACTAGTAGAGTAGGAAACGACTAGGGATTAATATAGTTGGAACAATAACGTACGCTTTGTCGCTATGGAAGACAAATCTTGCAGATCGCGGGATACTGGTACTGCCACCGGTGGCGGTTGATCGATTGTCAGTGTAGGCACCGATCAAGTTGCCATGCAGATCCAGTTAAAAACGAAGATATCGGGTGGGATAACGGAAAAAAGTGCCTTCTTGAACTAACAAGGAAACTTGTCAACAACGGTGATCACAGATTGAAATAAACGCGTGACGGATGTCTGAAAGGTGACAGCGAGTGACACAAGTGCTCATGGCTTCGCCGCTGATATGAATCCAGCAACGCCTTTCACGGCCCAAACTCCTCACAAAACATGTCCAGACATGTCCGACTCTCACAGCCTGACACCCTCTGCGTCTGCCCACAATCGCCTTCTCTACCGAGGCTCTCTGTCTTTGCCAGACTCATATATGTCCCTCGATGGGCTCACGTTTAGTGCTCGACTCGAATCTCCAATGAAGCACCATCTGCTAGAGAATCCTCTAGCATTAGCTTTGGAGAGCATGCGAGGAAGACAAAGCCTACGGTTCGTGGGCACCGTTAAACTCGGTGATGTGTGGTTAGATGAGACCGTGAGCGTCGAAATGTGTGTCTGTATCTACTTGGGCGCTTCTTTACCTGAAACAGGTAATTTAGGGACATAAATCCTCGGGCAATTTTATCTAAGATTTACTTCGAGAATATCTTTTGTTTGTTGCCGTATCCTCCCCCATCCACGTCACAGCAGGCAACGACTCTATTTCCAGGTGCACGGTCGGAGCTCGGCGTCAAAATTGCCCTAGGGGATACCGGCGAGTAGAGAAAGGACTCATATGGACTTTTTGTTGCTCATGCAGCTCCACAGATGGCCCGGAAACTACTCATATTGTTGTTTTTGGTCAGGTTATCTCCCCCACTGCTCGTTCAGTCAAATTACGAGTTGCCCGTATCACACCCCATCCACCCCAAAGGCCAGTTCAAAGCCGCATACCAAGGCCAGATGATCCAACTCCTCGGCGACCGCCAGTCACATTCGGTCGAACAAAGAGCGATGGCCCGAATGTTCTCAGACGGACTGCAAGCTCAGCTGGTGCCGCTCTTTCCTTTCGCCTGGGTCATGACAACGGAGCTCTCGTAAAAAAGCAGAAGCTAGTTGCTGGCAGCGGCAGTCATGAGTCGTCCAAAGATCTTTCTGGTAGGGTCTTCAAAGTACCGCCTTTACCCGGGAAAGAGAAAACAAAAGGGAAGGAGAAAGAAGACGTCTTTGGCTCCTATTCTCTTTCCCGGAAATCTTCGATCGGAGACATTGGGGGATCGCATACTGAAGACAAAGAGACCGATGTGGAACGAGCGAATAAGAATGTAGGATGTTTTTTGTTTTGTTTTCCAATTCAATGGTTTGATCGTGGCTTTCCCAAGTCCATCCGAAAGGCAACGTTGGAACACTTGAGCAAGATCAAAGATCCAGTATTTCAGCGATACATTGATAGGGCGCATCCAGAGTTCAAAGAGATATGGGCTGCAATATATCGCGGCGTCGGATTTGCCCTCGTAAGCGAGTCATAACTGCTAAGAGCATGTAAATGACATCGATCTAGCGCGCCCACATGAAGGTCACAATTCTGGGGATGCATGATATTTTGCCGCTTATCGAAAGCCACTCACGGATGTACGTTGGTGAACTGCAGGTCAGCACCACTAATGATGCACTCTCCTGATTGATTCTCCCGTTTAATGGGGCGCATTGAGCAAGAGCTGGTTCTACCAGAGACCCGTAATACATGTAAGTATCGATGAAGATTATACTCTGTAGTTCTAATTATACTTAAAAATAGATTTAGTTCTAAGAATGCTGTTGACATCACAACCGGTCTAGTGGTCAAACCTTACCAGTACAATTTTGTACTTGACTTTTTCCTCACCGCTTTCTTTTCGTCTTTCTCATCAAGTCGCTTAGTCGTTAACACAGGAATGCAGGGTAGAATGATGGAAAGAAACTTTCGTAAACCAGACTTTGCCCTGGAGCTTCTCTGTCCATGAGTTCCCGAGAGGACTTGGTCGTGTTCATGTGACGTCCTGGTCTCTTTATCTGAGAGGGGTGCATCCCTTGCACTGAAGATGCACGGTCTCATGTAGCAAGGGGAAGGTGTTGGAAGAGAAGACGATGAAGGTGGTGTTGATATCATCTCAGAGAGGATGGTATGATGTACGGGATCAGCGCCCGGGGTAGGATTGTTAGAGGCAGAGGTTTTGTGACCAACTTCAGATTCTGCATCGTCTTCCGCAGAGGTCAGTGGCAAAGTCAGAAAAGACCCTGTAGTTTCAGTGTCACGATCAAGGTCCGAATCGTATTCTGGATGGACGTTGCAGAAAGTCTGGTACCACGGCATGGATTCAGTGACACTGTGCATCGTAGCCATTGAAGCCAGAATGTTGTTGGCTTCAGCTGTGCGAGACGACGACACGAAACAGATTTCGCCTACGCTCACGTCGTCATCGTCCATCAGATCGCTGTAATCCGAAAAACGACTTTTAAGAGGAGTGGGTGGTAGTGGTGGTGGTGGAACATGTGCATCAATTTGTTCCGCTTTCATTGAGCTTTGAGTGAGCCGTTCTTCCACTTCTGGAGCATCGTTGCATCTCCCTTCATCCAGCGATTTCGGGGAGTCGTTCAAGTCGAAAGACGTTATGCTCGTATTATGTGAACCACGAGAAACCAATGTGGTTGTTAAAGTTGAGACTCCAGTGGAGGACCCTTCATGCCACGGAGAGATCAACAAAATGGAGGATATGGAGGATAAGACGCGTGAAAGACGGTTGTTGTTGTTCAAAGGCTCTTTTAACATCGCGAATGACTGTTCAAGAGAGCCATCAAAATGAGCTGTCGAGGGGAGTCCGTCACTGGCGACTAGACCTATTGATATCTGTCATACCAAGGTTGAGTACACAATCCTGAGGCATGCAGAATAGAATGATCATGTGCGTGCATACCTGATCCTTGAGACTGAAACGTTGATTTGAAAATGTGGAACGAAGCTTTTGGGACATTGAGCGTCACGATAGATGGACTGGGAGGGGGGGGGTGTGGATTGGTTGGGGGGAGCATGATTGGACTTGGACCGTCTTTATAAAGGACGTGTGGGATGTGGAAGGGAGGTGGCTCACAAAAAAAAAACGATAATGCACACACACCCAAGACGGCACCCCCAAATCGGCCACAATTCGGTTGGGTGTTGTGGAATGTTGGTCAATTGATTTTGTTTGTTATCACGAGTTCTCCCCCTTCTCTCCATAATAGTGGAAGGGAATGCACCGTCTTTTTGGTTTTTTTTTTCTTGAGTTTTTTCTTGGGGGGGGGGATATAAGATTGAAAGCCATGATTTTTGTTCAACTCCAAGTCTATGCGGTTGAACCATTGAGCGAACGAGCGGGGGACGGTTTGATATCGAATAATTGTTAAAATCTTTTTTTGGAGGGTGGGTGGCGTGGGGCAGTGCACGGAACACTAAATACTATGTGCACCATCATTGCGTGTCCGAATCAGGCGTCATTATTATACTTTCGATCTTGGTCTATTTGTTTATCATTCCAATAGTCCGGGAACACAGAGGGTGGTCATTGAATGAAATGTATTCTAGTTCTGGGCATCATTTTAACCATTTCCTTTTGGGTCGTTGTGGTACACACCACACACACAAGAAACCGGGCGTGGTAACGGCATACCAAATTTAGAGTCCCGTTCAACGTGTTTGTACACCCTTTTTTTTTGCCTGAATGACAACAGTACCTGTCTTGAGGGATCTTCCGGCTGACTTTCGCAGCTTCTACCGGTTGTTCCGAAGGGCATGCTCAGCATCTGTGTTACAACGCAATGCCGAGTCTACTGCTCTGCGGAACCTCTACAGGACGACATTTCGACGGGCTGGTCTGATCTACATGCGTGCCAAAAATAACGCCGTCAAAGACGGAGAGATGAAAGAGAGACAGGAAGCCTGGCTGACTATGTGGAATAAACGAAGTATGCCTGGACCAGGATGCCGATGTTGATTTATTTTTTTTATTTTTCAGTGGACAATACACTCTCCTTTCTCTACAACTCGTCCCACACGCGAGGACTCGCTCATCAGACCACCAAATTTATGGGCCATTTCATCTATTGGGAGCGCCGGCGTCACAACGAGAGAAAGAACAGAGGATTGGTCTGGAATGGACAACTCCCGCCTGACGCGCCACAGTATAAACCACCGCCGCCAAAGAAACCTAGTCAGATAGCCAAAGAAGCAAGAACGAAGGCGCTGAGTGCATTTGAAGAGGAGGCGCTCGGACCCGTGAGGGAGGTTGTTCGGATGGCAGAGGGGAGAGACGAGCTTTTGTTTGGGAATCTGAAAAACTATACGCGAGTGAGGCCCAGAAAGATACTGTCAAAGTACGACAGATTTTTTGAATAGCCTTATTTATCCGTCACGCGTCTATTCGAATCAGGCTTTGTCTATGACTATGATGATCTGTCCTCCATGCCTGTCTCCGTATATACCGAGTATGTTGCTGTCTCTCGTGTCTGTCTGCTCGATGGCTCAATGGTTTGCTTGCTCGAAGTGATGATCGCTCACCACGTACAGAGCTGCTATCTCCGTCCTCTGCTTCTCCGTCACAACCGTCTCCGTCTTCAGCCAGAGATCGGCACCGAGAACACCGATTGAAAGCTGGTGGCCATCGTCGCAACGACTCTCCTCATCCGCACACTGCCAACGCCAGCAGCCACACCAGTGGCAGCTATCACGACAACCGCAACCGTAACAACACATCAAAAGCATGGTGGCGTTCCCGCGAACAGGCTCTCTCCCAACCCACATACTCAAAACAGGACCTGATTCGTATGATTATTTCCGCCGAACGCGAGACATCCAAACTCCACGGCACGCTCACGAATACGCTCACACTCCTTGATACCGAGTCCCACAGATGCGCTACCCTCGAACGCGATTCATTCAATGCATTTACTCGCCTCGCAAACATGCGTGAAACAGCCGAATCATTGGCTGAACACACAGCACAGGACTTGCGTGTGGCACAATTCGAATTGGAGCACAAGGCGAGAGAGGTCAAGAGATTACAGCAGGAGTTGGATATGGAAAAGAATGCGAGAGAAGAGGCAGAAAGGGAGGGAGGGAGGGCTAGAGATGTCGCCCGAGAACTAAGGCGAGAGAGAGCAATGGAAAGGGCACGGGAGCACGGGAGGAGGGAGGGGTTTGAGAAGGGGTTTATCAAGGCACAAGCGGAAAATGCATTGAAGATGCAAGCCGGTGCTCGACCAAGTGCAGCTGAGGGTACTCTGTCATACGAAGAACTCGACTCTGTTCCTATCATCACTCCTCCCCCTGTTTTACCGGACGGCCAGATAGCACCTACGAAAACAGGATATTCGCCTATCCAACGACCCATTCCCCACCGATTCCATGATATTGTACCACAAAGAGAATCCGCACCGACGCCTTCAGTTGATCGATACCCGATATCCATACCACCGCAATCCGTCATCGAACAAACGCACGGCATCGGCCAACCAGAAAAGTGGGTTACAGGCGCAGAACACAGTGCTTTCCATGGTCCCACACCGCCGAATCCAGCAACACTGACTATCAACACCAATCCCTCAAACGATGCCACCGCTGCTGTCCAGCTATCTCCGACTTCACCAAAAATTAAAAAGTCTCAAGTCAAATTCCAAGTGCATCGGCCTTCACTCAAACAGGCCGCAGCTTCGTGGTATCGAAGCCTCAGTTTCAGGAAAAAACCAAAACAGAAGATTCTGATTGATCCTGAGGAAGAGGACGATGATGAAGCGGGCTATTCATCGGCTCCTCTTGCATCCGCCGACGCTGGCCTAGGCTCTGTTGTTACTGCGCCGCCAGCACGACCGCAGTCACAGAGGCAGTCACGAGTTGTGAGTGTCAATGATGCGTCTCTTGAGCAGAAAATAAATGCGAGCCAGGGAAAGCATAAGCCTCGGGTGTCATCTCTCGATTCTCGGGCGTCGACACATATATCGACTTCGCAGTTCGACCTACTAAATACCCCTGGAGGGTCCAATGGTGGGTATTTGAGAGGAGGACAAGTAAATGGTAGTGCTGCGAGTCTGAGTAGTTTGGGTAGACCCGCGAGCCTGTCGGGGAAGAGTGCTCGATCGCAAGCAGGAGGGATACCGAAAAAGTTGAGTGTGATTAGAGAGAATCCGATGAGCCGAAACACAACTCCCATTGGGGCACCGTTTACCAGTGTAAGTGGACCAACCCTGCGTGGTAGTGCTAATTCAAGAGAGTCCCTGCTTGTTCGACCCTATGCGTCCAAGGATGG
>Ga0153986_1000253_pt1 | contig 17059 bp, 23 predicted proteins | sample TSGA070MetaG_FD_104724 | JGI IMG/M metagenome (GOLD analysis project Ga0153986, IMG submission 104724) | Attine ant fungus gardens microbial communities from Georgia, USA - TSGA070 MetaG | ecosystem: Host-associated > Fungi > Mycelium > Unclassified | place: USA: Georgia, Alexander Wildlife... | reverse complement strand
TAAGCATTACAGAAATATTGATAAGTCTATATTAGTCTCACTATCAAAATAACATAGAGGGCATGCCCTCAAAGTCCTCGTATCTTGGCATCACCATTAGTGAGGCTCATTTTCTTCTCTGCAATGTCTGTCAGCCGCTTGCTCACTGGATGTATATATATGACCACATATAATACCCAATCCCTCAGTCGTCCACTCGATATATTCGTGATGCCTGAGCTTCAATTCTACTGAAAGGACAAGAAGATGCAGTGGGATTGTATCGTATCCGTTGAGCTCACCACTGGTGAAAATAGACCGCGACAGATGTCCGATTGTCACTGAAGGCTGTTGAAACAATCGTGCAAGGATCTCGATGAGCGGATAGGAATGTATCCGCCTCAATCAAGCTTGAACAACATGGATCGCGTGGGCGACATTTGTCCCACGAGAAGATGATGAACCCTTCCAGACCAAATCCTGTGTAATTAGCAGACGAAGTACCAATCAGTAATATTTCTACAATGAACTATTCTACAACGATACAGATGATTAGCCAAAGTAAGCACTGAGAAATATACAACATGCAGCGCTATCATATCAAATGCTTAAAAAAATCCCAGTGATCACTCGTTTTTTAGTATCCAGAACCCATTGACGAGCCATCCAAGTCCACAGCTGGATGAACCATATAATAGACGCGAACATTATCGGTCTCTGAAGGTATGGACGACTCTTGCGCATCTGATGATAGGAGGGAATCTTGTACGTCACCTCTGGCTTCGATAAGGAATGCATCCTGGTTAAATGGCAAATCGTTACTGAAAAATTTCGCGTCAAACGAGATGATGCAAACCTTAACCATTTTCCTCAACGCTTTTGTGATCATTTCCTTTTCATACTCCAACTGCTCGACATCATAAATCTGATCCTCCTTTGATTCAAGATACCAATCAATCAAATCATCCTTATCAACGCCCTTCCCAGTCTCCCTCTCCTTTTCTGACAAGTATAGAATAATCAGACTCTTGAGTGTTTGGTATTGGTCATGTGAAATCTTCATGCGTGGTCTCGGCGTCGGTTGCTCCGGCGCAGGGGCAGGGGCAGGCTCAGTACCTTGAGCTCGAGAGTATGATTCTGCCGCTGGCTGCACCGTGTTTCCGTTGATGACTACGCCATCAAGGGGCATCGAGCTCTCATCCATCATTGCTGAAGACATCTGAACATCCTGACTTTCGTCTGCAGTTTGATTGTCTGGTCGATCTCCCTCAAGCACCTCTTCATCGAACTCAATATCATCTTGTTCGACGTGAATGATAGATTGGCGAAGAAGAGTATAGGCTTCACGGACAAAAGCGGGAGTGATCTATAGCAGAGCTTAAATAGACTATTCAGATTGTTTCGTATCTCAACCTACGTCGTTCGTGCAATTTGCTCTTGCGATGGCCTCGCTGAGACGAATCATACTCTCCAGTTGACGTACGGTGATCCTATATGAATTTCTGCCGGTTCCCGAAGTATCATCCTGCCTTAGACTTCGATACTTCTCTACAAGGACATTGGCAGCTTCTGGCGTGAGCTACCAGCAAAGTCAGTTACACGTGTGAAAATTCAGCTCGGGAGATATTTACCTTGGGATTGAACGTTCTAGCATACCGGATATACCGCTGCAGGGTTTCTGTGCTAAACTCAGGATTGATCGCGTCATCCTGAAACCTATGGACATTCACAATGTGCCTTGCGATATTCAAATCCGTTTTCTCATCACATTCATCTAACACAACGAAGAACAGGTCGAATCTACTCATGATGGGCGCACTCATTTGCACATTCGCACGGAGAGACTTCTTCTTATCATATCGCCCACCGCTGGGATTTGCAGCAGCGAGGATAGATGTCCGAGCATTTAAGGTAGCGTGAATACCAGCTTTAGCGATGGAAATCGTCTGCTGCTCCATTGCCTCGTGAATGGCGACTTGATCTGAGATATCCATCTTGTCAAATTCGTCGATGGCGCAGATCCCATTATCGGCGAGCATTAGAGCCCCAGCCTCTATTGTGAAATCACCTGTTTCTTCATCTTTGACAACGGCAGCCGTTAATCCAGCAGCCGAAGATGCTTTACCGGAGGTATATACTGCTCGAGGTAAGAACGAGCAAACGTATCTTAAAATGACAGGTCAAAATAGTAGAAGGAATCAGGGAGTGTCCAAATGCAAAATTATAGAGACTTACTTGAGGAACTGGGATTTTGAGGTTGAAGGATCGCCGACGATACAAATGTTAATGTCTCCACGAAGATGCATGCCTTCTGGCGTTTGCTTGTGCACTCCTCCCATGAGCTGTAGCAGGATACCCTTCTTGACAATCTCGTGGCCATATACAGTAGGTGCAATGGATTCTACTAGTCGAGAGTAGATGTGTTCGGAATCAATCATGGTCTTCAGTTCCTCAAATTCCGGTTCGGTCAGAGATTGAATGAAGGCAAGGCCAATGTCATCTCCATATTCTTCTTCACCACGAACATTGGTGCCAACCTGCATGGAATCAATACGGAATCAATGCACGCCAACTTGCCTCGAAAAGCTAGTCAACTTACTCGTCCATCGGCATCGTGCACCATACAAGCCAAAAAAGCAGTTTTATACTGTAAATCGCGAACACCCAAACTTTTCAAGCCCGTTACCCCACTCCCACCTGCACCTGCGGCTGCGCTACTCCTGAAAGCTTCTCGTTGGATTTCAGCTTTGTTGCCTCCGGGCAAACCAAGTTGGCTAACATCTGGGATGACGATAAAGGTGCCAGTAAAGACACACTTATCTCCGGCCTTGGCACGTTCAACCATCTCACCGCGCAGGATCACATCTAATGAGCGAGGCATCGAACCTGTAGGGATCTCAGAAGGATTTTCTTGAATACGGACTTTTTGCCAGTCAGTAAACTTGGATGAATCTATTTGCAGCTGCCATGCAACTCGATTTCCACAGGTAGGATTCGGACACAGAGAGGGCTGAAGGATCTGAGGACAAGGATGACCGAGCAGAATCCGGAAACATACCTCGGTATATTTGAACTGTTGCTCAACATCATTCACTGTGCCATTACACATCTCACAAGTGAAGCTGCCGTATAGCAACTCGGGTCGGACTTCACTCGTGCGCGTTACTGTCCCACTGATACTCATGAGAGTCCCAATCTTCTCTGTACGAAGGTCACGGATACCAGAGACTAAAGGAAGGTGATAAAAGGCAACACTGAATTCCCGCGATTGAAGATTTGCGGAGTCTGTAGTTGCAGCAGTCGGGTTGATTTTCAGATAGTCCGGCTCATGTTCTGCAACAAGATTCCAAAGAGCTCTTCGCAAGAAGGGTAAAAATCTGTAGTACTGTTTCTGGATGGCATCAGCGAGAACATCATCGCTCTGCAAAAGATGGCCAAAGTCGACATAAAGTGTGGTCAACTCGTACTCCCGCATCGTGTGGATTTGATCAATGTATATCTGCTCGCCGGTCGGCTCGTCTTGTAACATCCCATCAGCACTGGGCGTAGGTGCAAGATCAACTGCCTCAGTGAATCTACATGATCATTCAGAGTGTATTGCATATCATTGGTACAGATAACATACGTCCTCAAGAAATTCTCAAAAGTGTCCGCCACACTCTCTCCAACAGCGTCCTTTACTAGGGGTATATCTGAATCCTGTATCTTCGGTCTTTTCTTTCTTTTGGCTTTCACAGTCCCAGGAGCTTCAGACGGGACATCATCAAGAGTCAAGGCATCTGTTGTTCGCCGCGGTAGAATCTGCGTGCGAGGTTGTGGGTCTGGTTCAGATAGAGCACTTAAAGGAAGCGAGAGCTCGAACGGCGGTGGCGAAGAGAGCTGATCAGAGTTCATGGAAGAGATAATTCTAGACGACGCGTTAATTACAGAAAATTGGACCTGCTTAAGGGCAGGCTCAACCGCGAGGTTATGTCCACGTGATTCATAATAATATGTCGTCATGAATTATAAACTATCTCTGTATTTCACAATGCACGACCTCGACGCTCTTGACCCTGCCCATGTTGCTGACGTGCTTTCAAGGCCTCCGTTTGTGTACATACCAGGTGTCATTAATTCTCGTGACCTCGGCTTATATCCCTCTGTCATTTTCCCGGGTAAAATGACCAAACCCGGGCATCTCTACCGCTCTGCAGAAATATCTAGAATATCGCCGGAGGGTCCGTCTACTGGTAAAACAAGTCATTGTAGCCTTAAGCTGATTATGTTACTAGGAAAGAAGTTATTCAAGGAGTTGAACATTACCAAAGTCTTCGATTTACGTTCCGACACAGAGATTCAGAAGTATAATGCCCCTCCCCCTAATATTGACGGTGTTGAAATTATCCATGTACCTGTCTTTGAGACCGCAGACTACAGTCCAGAGACGATGGCCAAGTAAGTAAGTCGTGCTCTCTTCTTCCACTCGACGTCATCAATGCTCATATACCACACAGAAGATTCCAGCTCTATGCGAGTGGCAGGACTGAAGTAAATTAGAACATCCTACCTTCATTTCTACCTTCATTTCACAATGCTCACAGTTAATTTTCACTAGGCCTTCATGGAACTATATTCACAGATTCTTGATCATGGCGGTCCCGCATTTGCCAGTATCCTTCGACATGTGAGGGATAGGCCAAATGAAGGGTGCCTCTTCCACTGTACAGCTGGGAAAGATAGAACAGGCATTATTGCAGCCATCTTGCTCAAAGTAAATCCTTTTCTGAAATATAAACCTCCAATGTTGACCGGTTAAAGCTTGCAGGCGTGGATGATGAACCAGTAGCCGAGGATTATGCGCTGACACGTGTAGGCCGTGAGCCAGCTCGTGAGATGATATTGGCACGTCTTTCCAAGGAACCCTTTTTTGCTTCGAACAGCGGAGCTGCGCTGAGCACGTTCACTTGTCGGTAAGTAGTCGAACGTCCGGATCTAGAGTGTGCTTATCGTAGCCAAAGGCATCATACAATGACAGCTTTTCTGAAACTTGTAGAGGAGAAGTATAACGGTGTTGAAGCCTACGTCAAAAAATATGTTAATCTTGATGATGACGACATAGCTGCTATACGTAAGAATATCCTCATCTCTAGTGGTTCCCATCTCTAGTAGCGCCTGTCTCCCGGCAATATAGCGGCGCCTTGCTTGAGACAGCTTAGTGTTGCAAATTCCAGTAGCAGGAGTGCACTGGTTTTTCCAACCTCCATACTCTAATCAGTCATCCGAATTTGATGAGTGAAAATCCATCGTAATTAATAGGAAACACTCATAGACAACCAGTCATAAACGTATACCGACTATAGAGTATCAAACCTTCCTCTCGCTTGTTGGCCTACGAGCATTTACGCCTCGTTGCGCCTGCAGCCCACTCGTAACACCTCCGAGCACCGACTGTCCAGCATGGGTTCCCAGTGCAGCAGTAGTACTACTTCCGTTCTCAGCCATACCAACAGCTTGCCCTGTAACGTTCCCAGTACTTAGACCGCTGGTAACCCTAGCTTTAGGATTCAATGGTGAAAGTGCTCCACTCCTCCCACTGGGCATGGGTGACTCGCCCGTCGCCCTTCTCCTCATACCAGGGCGAAGTACAACTGCAGGTCTCGTGAGACCTGACCTATTGTCCCCCACGATCTCCCTCTGATTCAAATGCAAACCACTCAAATCGAGATCACGATCAAAGTAACCTGGCGTAGAAGCGCTATCGCCTTCTCCTATCGTTTGTCGACGGGCTTTCTCATGCCGCATTTGAGTAGATCGGAAATGTGTCAAAAGTTCTTGCCATTTGATCTCATCACGTCCGATTCTGGAACGTGTTGAAGATACATTCGGAGTCGCCTTGGGGGCAATGTGGAGGAACCCCGTAGAGTTTACGGCATTGAGACGATTTCGGAGCGACACGAAGGCTGAACTTTGTGGGAGCAGCATGAGGATACCGTAGAGACACTTGAAGAGATATGGATGTCTCTCTGGCTCGAGAAGTTGCAACCGAATGTCTGATATCTTTTGAGCAAGCAAGTCAAAAGAAGAGACAAACGCACAAGTGAACACCGGTGACTCAATCAACTGGACAAGTTTATCAAGTTGAACAAGCATCTGCACAGTAACTTCGAGGTCAGCGCTAAACAATCAATCAGAAGATGTAGACCCACAAGTCAAAGTACAAGGGCTTACAAGATATATAGGAGATTTGATGCATGCTCGTATGCCTGTGCCATCAGACAAAGAGCAAAAAGAGACACTGCATTATGGCACCAAGATCGATATAGTGTCGTGAACAATGCCTGCCCGTCTTGCTATTTTGTGGGTGAGAAAAGAATTGCGCGGAGATGGGGGAAGCATACTCGAGTCTCAAGGCTTTTGAGTCTTCGTCGAAAGTCGGTGAGCTCAGATGAGGTAATGAGAATCACATTCAACTTCTGTACAATGACACTTGCGAATTCCAAGTCCTGAGGACAATGTCACTGGTCTATAGGAAATAACAGGCAACAACATATCTCACCTCTTCTTTTTCAATAATCTCGGCAAATGTCCGATATATCTTCTCCGTATTCATGTGCAAACAAAGCTGTCGGACAATGAGGCTGCCTCTCGTTTCCAAAAGTCTCCTGTCAGTACTGAATAGCTCCAAAAGGTTATGCATAAATGCTTTAAAGTAGCCTTCTTCCGATAGAGATGAGATCTGGGCAATCAGTTGGAGATCATGTTTAATGACCTATTCAAATGATTGATTACATGGACATATTAACAACTTTCTGAGCTGAAATATACCTCTTCGGAGCTGTCATTCAATGTTTTGAGCAGTGCTGGGAAAGTCCCATCGTCCAGATTCAGTATCTGCCCAGCATCAACGAGGTCAGCCTGACAGACATCAAGACCATATACCTTCTTAGGAGCCTTATTGTGTAGCATAATCAACCAGTTCAAGGTTGTAACCCTCGTCTCTTCCCATTCGCTTAGGAATTGGACAGTCAGTTCGTTCACAGTTGCTTGATAATCAAATGGATCTTCTTCTAATGTCTGATTCTGCGATAGTTTCTCCCCAGCCTGTTGTTGCTGGCCATTCACGCTTGCATTTGAGAAAGGCGAAGGAGGTCTTGAGGACGTAACTGGTTGGGGTATTGAAGCCTCCGGAGATACACTTGCCTTGACTGTACTACTTGAAGTGGTACTAGGAGCCGAAACTGTCGCAGAAGCTGTTACATGAGTCGTACTTGGTGTTGGCGACCGAGGTACAGGTATACGGGTAAGCAGAGGTGGAGCATTGATTTTATCGTTTCGAACTGACACTGTGGCTGTTGTCATGACTGAAGATGCCTTCTGAACTCGATCTGTGGGTGAAGGTAGTGACTTTATCACATCGTATAACAGCTTGTTGGTTTTGTTCGCAACAGTTTGTATCATGGTAACATGGTGAGCAAGATTTGGAAGGATACAAGGTATCAGTCGGGGAGTAAAAGGAACCATGACTTCGTGAGCCCACGTCAGGAATTCTGCCATCCATCTGAGAGCAGTCGACTGATGGATTTCATCGTCTACCGGAAAAAGATCGACAATGCAGTCAGATTCAAAAATTTATGAAACCCACGTTCATTGTCGAGCTGCTGGATGAGGATTTTAATTATGGCCGCAAAATCTATTCGAACACCTTGTCCTGGTATCCATACTTGATTGCTCGGATGTGAGTAGCAGTTTTTTTGTAGAACATCAGATCACACCTCCGTTTCCTCTGTCATACTGATCTGGCGATACCTGCGTCATGTCCTGGCCAGTCACATCCTCTGAAGGAGAATAGGTATCCACAGCAGAACTATCATTTCCTTCTGTCATGGTAAGCTGCCTGGATTCCATGCTATCATTCCGGAGATGGCCATTTTCCGGCTTGCGTATAGATCCATTTTCGTCCAAATGACGAGCAACATAGGTGACATCACGAATTTCTCTTAGGAAATCCGCTAGCAAATTCTCAGTGGCAGTCCGCACATCCTCAATGGGATCCGAAAGGTATTTACTGGGGCGATTAGGAAATGAAACACAAAAAAGTAAAACTGCTTACAGAAGCCCATCCAGAAACTCGGGTAAAAATGTGACTAATTCCAGCTCTGGCACACTGTCTAACACAGTGATCCACGACACGAGATAACTTCTCGTAAATGGACTGAGGACGTAAATTCGCTCCTTGAGTAAATGGATGAAATGTGCAAGAGAGAAAGCTTTTCGCGGTTCTTGGTCGTTTTCTAAAGGTAGATCGACCAGGACGCCTTGCATTGCCTCCCTCTCATTCCTGACTCGCTCCGTCTCTGGAAATAGTGGGACATAGTAGGCAGCCGATTCTGCAACAATATCCTTCAGGAGCCTATCGAGTAATTCCGCACCATTCTTGACGGAGAGTTCGGAATCGGCGGCGAGCTATGTTAAGACCTTAATTGGAGCACCAGCCGATGAGCAGGTGTGTACTCACCTTACTCAGTGCATCAAATATATCGTTAAAGTACACTAGAATCTCTCCCTTCGACACTTTGGCAATGTTGTACAAGCACTCTGCTGAGAAATAACGGATCTTGTTCTCTGGATCCACGAAACAGTCGAGGAGTGGCCCAACAAATTTATCCATATACGGTGCAATATCGACACCCAGAGCAATCGCCGTCCCCGCTAGTCCAATAAGCCCACCATTTCGGACATGCAGTGGATTAGTGCTATTGCTAAACATGTCCACCAACTGATCGATAATTGTACCAATGCGCTCTCGGCCTCCAGCTTGATGACATTCTCGGACTTGCCTGGAGGGTATTTAGTTCATATACAAGGGAAGAAATGAGTCATAGTCCCGCTGCTTACTTCTCCAACTCTAGAGCGGCAGCCTTTCGCTTCTCGTATATTTTGTCGACAAGCTGTCTTGAGACTCCGGCGTCTGCGTACAGAGTCGATGGTTATTTTAACCATTAATTAGTTCCACGCACAACACACCCATTGATGGTTGACAAAAGTGTTAAACAGGGGATATCATACAACAAGAAACAATGATGTTGAGCAGGTCCAGAATAAATCGAAGACCAAACTGCATCAACTCATCACACGTCACCGATCACACCCTCCGGCCTCGAAATAGCTCAAGTTGATGTATACAGTTAGATATAAAGATTATCGGAAAAACACCATTTCTTTACCAACCGAAGCTATCAGTATATAACAGTGTTGCAAACTTAGAGAGACATTTTTCAGCCCTTGATAATCGCCGTGAGAAGTACTTTCCTGAACTTTGGATATCGCAGACAGCTGTTCAAAACTGAAGCTATCCCACATTAAGTGATAGTCAGCATGTTTAGAGATCATCACATTGCTGTTGTGATACATCGAGTCAACAACCAGATGTTGTGAGCTGAAATAATCAATGGATGTGGACCTTCAAGTACAAAGTGTACAAAGTGGAGCCTAGTCACTTTGAGGCTCAAGTTCAAGTGACCCTGGCATAAGGCTCCAAGCCAATTTTTGAAATGTAATACAACTGGCCATACGAGGGCATGCCCTCTACATTACTATCTTTTTAAAATCAACAATTTATAACGCGAGGCTCGATGGCAGACCACAGTCCTTTTTTTTAAAAAAAATCATCAATTTATTACACAGGTCGCGAAGGAAGACCGTGGTAGTACACATGGACTACTTGGATACTGAGCCGAGGGTTATACAATCACATGGACCTGTGTCTACAGCAGGTCCCGGCCAGTTGGTTGTGGATCCCATATCAAAACATCATCTTTACTTTATTCAATGTGGAAATTTGAAAGAGATTTGGTCTCGCTAACAAAGGTCACACATGACTTCTGGTCTGCGTATGGAGACGTCATGGCTATTGTGTTCGTAGGTTGCACCATCAAATTCAGGAAAATCAAACAGTCAAATGCTCAGCATCATCAACTATCTCCAGCCCTTTCTCTTTGCCTTCACCTACTATGGCTACTTTAAGCTTCCTTTTCGATGCCCTGACAGGATTAGGGTCCTGTTATCGCACCAAAAAATGCCATGTCAGCATGTGTCGATTCACAAATTGTGAACCCACCTCAAAGATTTCGTTCAGCTGTTCTCTGCACGTGTGAAGGTGCTGTCAGTGCTATGTATAGACGAGGAAATTCATTGAGCTTACAATGTCCGCCCTTTGGTTTCTACTACAAACAAGTAGATCACGAGGCATTCGAACAGGTCCCAGGCAACATACACGATATAATACTACGTGAAGAACATGAGGCAAGTTTCGCTTCATTGAGGATTCGTACTACTTACTTTCCATCCGATGCGTCCAAGTGCGATAGGGCCTGCGTAGACATTGACAAAGCCAGCACAACTGACTGCAAAAGCGTTTCTGGAACATTGGCAATCAACAACTCAGACACATGAGTAACATTATGAATGATTTCGTACAGTGCCATCCCCTTAGCTCTGGTGTTATATTGGAGTACCTCGGTGGGATATACTGCTTGAAGTGGCGTGTATGCAAGGCTAAAGACAAATCCAAACAAGACTATGCAGAAAGGATATTGAGAATGTTCCGTGATAGATAAATAAAAGCTTGGACGTACATATAAAGGCTATGGCAGCATTCGCTCCTGCCGGATTTGCTCCATTTGAACCCCATTTAGCGGTAAGACCAGTAACGACAGATAGTGTCCCAGCACAAGCAAAGGTACCCCAGAGCCAGATGTTCCTTCTTCCAACTGAATAACAAGGAATTTGGTGCTGACTTGGACAAGTAGAGAGCTAAACTAACCCTTATCTGTCAACGATGTTCCGATGAGGGCACCAACTGCTGACACGACAGTGTTTGCAAAGTTGAGTGTCAACAACTGGTTCTGTGTTGCTACACCGGCATTCTTGAAAAGAATGGTAAGGAAATATCTGGGATGTGTTAGAGTTATACCAAATTTTGATACGTGTAATTTACCCCAGACCGTTCCCTGACCATTGCTATAAAGGGTCAGTTCTTTTGTCGTGCAAAGGAACGAGGAGACCTACTCCGAAAAAGGACATTAATAGCAGCATGCACGTACGGTACCTGGCGTTCCGGGTAGCGAAAAGCTCAGACCAGTCGTACCTTAATTTGATCAGTATCGAACATCATTTTTCAGCCATTTATACACATACCATCGCTTGTCTGAGGCGTCCAACTTGACACCTTCCATGTATTCCTTCCATTCAAGTTTTACCAAGGGAGCATTCTCATCACCATCTCCATGATATTTTGCCAGGATTTTCTTGGCCTCATCATTTCTACCCATCGCAATCAACCAACGAGGAGACTAGGGAAAGATGAGCCATTTTAGCGGATGCCAAGTATTGATATCCATTCACCTCTGGAAGGAACCAGGGGCCAAAGGCCAGGATAGCCGCTGGTATTATTTGAATAGCAAGAGGTAGCCTCCAGGATAGAGTTGACAAGTTTCGCCCAGATGCAACGGTTAGTCCAGCTAATTGAGCATTAGATCAATGCGCAAGGTTTTCAGATCAACGACGCACTACACAGGATGGATCCAGAGTAGTAGAAAGCTATGAAACGCTTGTGAGTTCCCTGCACCTTGTATCAAACTGTTTTCGTACTATTATACCTGACAAAATGTCAATTGATAAGCAAGGCAGGTCACAGGGAATAACCTTACATTCCTGTTATCCTTCCGCGCCACTATCAGACACGAATCAGTCATAATGGCATATCCTTATATAACGATATCACCTGAGGGGGTGACATCTCGACAACGTATGAGGGAGCAGCCGTTGTTGTGATTGACACTCCAAAGCCGAGAACAAATCGACCGGCAAGAAGGTAATGTACATTCCGAGATGCAGTGATCACAGCCGCACCTAGAATAAATAGTGTTCAGTCAAGCATATCTATCCTAGAGTCAAATAGATGCACCGATGATGATGATGAACCCGCCAATGGACTAACTTGAGGCATCAGGTGGAGTCGTACCAACTGGACAAAATCCTTACCATGCCTCCCCGACGACCAAGGATATCTGTCACAGGTCCCGCGATAACAACTCCAGCAATGTTACCTATATTCAATGAATCAGGATCAGACCTTGAGCAAGTAAATTGAAATACCAATTGAGTACTGAGTGGAACATCAGCCTTTGAGGAATAGAAAAATTGCTCAGTGCTCACCATTCCGAAAATTATTGCTGTAGTTGTACCCACACCCCCTCCAGCATCTGAACCATCGATACCGAAAAAATCCAGATACTGTCTGCGAAGGATTTGATTACCTTAAATTACACCAATTCTGGAGGAATGCGTACACCATTCCATTTACGGCACTCATCACTATAACTGATTCAAGCAACGTACGACCCAGAAAGCAGTCATCGCATACCAGATCCATCAAACCCATTTGACAAGCTTCCCATGTATGCCACTAACATGATGGCGAACAGTTGCAATGAACGCCAGCTGGTAGCCTTCAGTTGAGGACCGGTAGATAATGCCAAGGCATATTCGGCATTCATGACTTCCATGAATTGAGTATGTTTATTCTCTGTCATGGCAATTTCATGGTCGGTTTCATGCAAGGATGATTTCTCGTTGCCTGACATGGTTGGAGAGGGAATTGTGAAGACGACAACGAAAGGTTATTTTAGAGTTCGCATTTGACTTTTATATTGGTTCTCTCTGCGTTCGCGTGACCCCTCCGAAATGGGGAGTGTAGATTTCGGTCTCAATCCCGATGAGAGAGCGGTACAGTATTCGTAGGGCGCTTAGTCACAGTGAAACTGACCTCTTCCTTCATCGTGGAAACTTTTATCGAAGTCCAAGGCCATGGGGAGATAGAGCATTCATACTGGAGTTTTAGAGTGAAGCTAGCTGATTTTATTCGGGCGAACCTCGGTTGAACTGCCCTGACGCTACTTTGAATCAATCCCTGCCTGACCCCATGATGCCTTTTGTACCTATTTCCACGTGTCTATGGTTGTGTCAGATCAAGCATTCTTGACAATCAGGAAGTGGCTTGTCGGCCATGGCGGCTCGCTCTCAGAAAGCATTCACTTTCAACATGAAGGTGCAGTCACATGCAGATGTCAAGGGCAGAATGGAACTAACTACAGATTGTTGACCAGGTGAAGCCACTTGATCAATTTTCATTCCATCCCCACCCAGCTGAAAGGTCATGAAGGTCTCTCCGGGAATATTGTAGTGGCCACTGAGGATATTCCTGCCGATGTCGTGGTCGTGGTCTGCCCTTTCTCCCTCATTATTACAGAAAGGCTTGCCCAGACAAATCTCTTGACATTGTTTTCGATGAAAAACATCGTGGACTGGACCGTGAGGCAATGGATTAGCACTTACATTTGCTTCCATTGGCTTTACAATGACTCCTTGCAACGGTGAGGGACATTTTACTTTAAACTGAGCACTGTTCATAGTGATACAATCATTTTGAGACCTCCAGAGTTAGAGCATTACCCATACATTGCCACATTGCCGACTTCTGACCAGCTGCTGACAGCTGTGCAATTCACAGAAACTGAACTTGAAGCTTTCAAAGGCTCAAACATTTACCAGGCCACTATTGACCGTCAATGCGAATGGCGGGCGGAGTGGCAGCAATGCCACTCTGTGATCACCCATCGGAACCCGGATTGGGGAAGAGCTTTTACATGGTTAGTTCCTCTATGTCGTGGTTGGTTGGATTTCAGATTCACCCGATTAGGGATTTGTACCTGGCCGCGGCAACGCACATTTCTTCGCGCGCTTTTCCATCGTCCCTTCTGTCCTCGAATCCTACGCTCGAAGCCGCAGATGATACGAAACCAATTCTAATTCCTGGTGTAGACTCGCTTAACCATAAGCGCGCCCAACCAGTTACTTGGTCTGTGAACTTTCCAGCATCTACCTCAGTGCTAGGAAACCAACAACCAACCATATCCTTGATCCTGCGCGAGAATACGACCGCGGGGAGCGAGCTCTTCAATAACTACGGTCCAAAACCGAACTCGGAGCTCATCTTGGGCTATGGATTTTCCCTGCCCGACAATCCAGACGATACAATTCTTCTCAAAATTAGTGGCATTGATAAAAAGTGGGAGATAGGGCGCTCAGCTCAAGGTGCTGCTGCTATCTGGGATGAGCTTTTTCACATTGTAGAGCAGGATCAGGATGATGGTGATCAAGAGGTATATGAGACCCAAATGGATGTAGCAGACACATTAGCGAGTATGGTACAAGTGCTTTTAGAGAAGCTCCCCTTAGAGGAAAAGGTGAAGGACATGAACATACGTCCAGAAGTGTTGAAGATGTGGAAGGACTATATTCAAGGTATGTTTCTGTGTTTCTCCATTCGTCCATTGATGTTCAGCTTGTGTGTTCCAGGGCAAACCGATATTTTGTCCTCGCTTTTGATCTTTTGCCAAAACAAGGAACGTGAGGCTGTAGAACTTGCACGTAGCTCAGGCGTAGTTGTTATTGAGAGTTGAGTGAACCAGAGAATGTGATTATCTCGTTCAGAAGGCACGTCAGTGGTCCCTGCTACTGAAATTTTGAACTCTAGCCAATAGAATGATTATGTGTTATGTCAATAAACACGGGTTGATCTCACGTGGTACAGCATTTCTTTTAATGCGATCAAATTTTGATTAAGCAGGACTCACCCACTCTGTCACCTTCGAATCCATCACAACATTCGCCATTAGCGTCTTCAGATAATCACAACCAATAGATCACACGTCCTTGTTCTGATAGCACTCATAAAATGAGGGCTCTACTCCAGCCTGTCAGATCTCAGTATGAAACCAATGCACCTGAGAAGAATGAGTTCTTGACTCATGCTGTTATAGAGGAAAGAAACGCATTTTAGCGGACATGATGGATGAGAAAAGGTTCACCATGACAATCAAGGGTAAAGGAAAGGCTCAAGATGAGGCCTCACCATCTCCCCCACCTCAAAACCGCTTTAAGATTAAAAAACGTAGGACGAGACTAAAACCATGAAGTCCTAGCACAGTGACGTTATTTCTATAGCAAAGCGCGCAGAGACTAGACCGTGCCCTGTCTGTGATGAACTCATACCTTTGCGACTCATGGCTCTTCATTCTCAATTGGAGGCTGAACGAGTGGATGAAATCATCAAACAAGTTGGCTCGCCTGAACCTATACTTCTTCCCGATGAATTCAATGGTTTGAGGTTTGTTGCTAAATTCCATCGTTGATAAATATTGACTCTGTTCCAGTCGCCCAGGACCTTCTGCGGGAGCTCGTAGCCGTCGTTCTGCCGCAAAAGCCTTGAAATCATTTGCCTTTTCCTCTGTGTATTCTGAGACGAATGAAGAATTCCTAAAAACCATACAAACGATACAACGACGTCGTAAACAGCGCCATGTACGGCTCAAGGAGATGGCTCGGGAGGAAGAGGGATATTCTGAACAATCATGTTGGGCTAGGCGAATCGAAGCCACAAGTGGTGAAGTCATGTGTCCTGTATGCAGTCGAAGGATTCACGGTGACCAAGAAGTCATTAATATCCATGTGGACTCATGTTTGATTGATGAAAATAGAAAATCAGCGGAGGAGAGAGCAAGGAGGACCGTACGAGATTCTGCTATCATGAATGATGATAACTGGGATGGCATGCTACCAGATGGAGCTATTGGTCACATTGGCAATGTTCGTGGTGCGTTACTTACTATTCTCTTGGTCCATTTACATTTTTTCAAAGATGACAGGGACTGGCTTCCATACCCGAGATCCAACAAGCCAGGATATTGAGGATGAAGTTGACATAGATGGTGATGATCGAGATAAATATGGTGAAGTACAGTTTACCGAGAGTGATATTCTGCCGGTCGATGCGAACAATCGACCTCTGGAGGTGGAGGAAGACATCATAGACGAAGATCAGTCTGAAAGAGGTGGTTCTGCACAACAGTCACTACGCGATCTGATTGCAGAGGGAAAGAACATCGAACGCCAAGGCTGGCACCTCAATGATCTGAATGTTGAAATGTCAAGAGCAGGTGATATCGACGAGTTAGATCTGGCCATAACCAAAGCAAAGCAGAAAGGCATCTTGAAGACAATCGTAGTTGCTCTGGAGACGAAAGTTAAACATCTGGTAAATTCCTTCGCCTGTTCTTGAACAAAACTGAAGTAATGACTCAGGAATCCCTAAAAATGCCATCAACCTCAATGCTCTGTCGTATCTGTTTGGATGCTTACGATGAACCAACTGTCTCGACTGGTTGTTGGCATGCCTGTTGTAGAGAGTGCTGGCTCCGCTGCCTGGGGTCAACCAAGCTTTGCCCGATCTGCAAGCGAATTACCGAGGCTGCCGATTTGCGCCGCATATATCTCTGATACAGAGTATATCAAGCCTTCTGGGATGGAACATGTTCATGGGCACAGGTGTTTGTTGGTCACTGTGTAGATATGCATCCAAGATCAAAATCAGCAACTTTTGGAACATTGTTCAATACGAGCTACTTCGATCGAGCCCATGCAAATGGTCTCGGGAAGTCTGGCCTTATCCATGCTGCACGCAAGACTCAAGAGCACCATGTTTTTCAGTAGAAAGAAAGCAAGATTTTGAAAATTTTTTTCACTTGTTAAATTCTATATCTTTTTCACAGTTGGACCTTTTTTTCAACTGAGTGAGGTTGATTGTACTTTTTTCTGTAAATTAATTTTGTATAATATTTGTTTATAAAATCTAGTATTTTTAGAAACAGTCACTTCTTTTTTCTTCAACCACCATCACTCCTCCCTTTGGGGAGGTCATACTATACCAAATCCCATTTCATACATATTCACTAACCTTTTTCATTTTTAAATGTTCTTTGAGGTGGTAACATTGCTTTTGATTAAATTAAAATAATAGAATAGATTAAAAGTTGTATCTAATTTTAGGATATGTGATCATCATAACTCTATCCTATTCATTCTCTCCTTTTCTTCAGACGTTTCGGATTAGTTGCGAGCCATATGTTTTATGTAGATAAGACTTTGAAAATAGGGAACACGTGATCCAGGCGCTTCGCGTGAAGTGTTAAAAAATATT
>Ga0153986_1000248_pt1 | contig 17303 bp, 17 predicted proteins | sample TSGA070MetaG_FD_104724 | JGI IMG/M metagenome (GOLD analysis project Ga0153986, IMG submission 104724) | Attine ant fungus gardens microbial communities from Georgia, USA - TSGA070 MetaG | ecosystem: Host-associated > Fungi > Mycelium > Unclassified | place: USA: Georgia, Alexander Wildlife... | reverse complement strand
TATACCATTTACCTGTGAGTTTTGATCTTGACTGACCATCCCATGGAGCTGATCAATGGAATTGTAGGGAGGTAAAAAATATGAAATTATTCAGAAGCACCTCCAAGAGACAGGAGAGAAGCTAAAACTTTTTGCTTCCAAGAGAAGTGATCGATATGTACATTAACTTTCATTTTAATGTTATTTGTCATGGTAGTGTAGAAATAAAATAAAATAAAATAAAGAATAAAAGATGACTTAACTCTGAGTTCTGGAGATAAGAGGTGCTTTGCAGAGCAGAAAGATATTATGCTTGAAGACCAGAGAGATGAGTGCTTGAAGAGCAGAGAGGAAGATGCTTAGAGGAGCAGAGGATAGAGATGCTCAAAGAGCAAAGAGATAGGGGTACTCTAAAGTACAGAGTAGAATTGGAAAGGAGAAGTATACAAGTATGCTATTGAAAGAAAGAGAAAAGAGGTCTGAGTCTGAGAGATCAGTGTCTTTGGATCAGAATAGGTCTGTTATGAGACAGCTATAAATCCAAATATTTCTCCAGCTTTTCAGAACCTCCTAGAGAACTGAGAGGAATATAATAAAAGGATATAAATACACAATCACATCACACTTATGTAATCAACATTCTAGCAAGGTCTTGTGATTGTGGAAGATAGGTACACAGACCATGTAGAATTTGTATAAGTACTAGGGAAATACAACAAAGAACTCTATTGAGTTCTTTCTGACTCTCCATCTAGGAGTTGACCTGAGCTCTTTACAGCCTCACCCTATTATACACCCTACTTCATTTGCATTAGGCAGGTAGCCCAAAGGCTATCCCCATATCATCCCTAAATAACTAATACTCCCAGAGTATCTCTCCTAACTCCCATAGATGTCTCCCTCTTCTCTTCTCTTGTATTTATAGTTGATCTGTTACATGAACTTGTAACTACAGTAACTAATACAAGTCATGTTGCTCATAGAAGGATTACAAGACATGATAACAAAGTGTTACAAGGAAGAGTTAAAAGGAAGGTCCTAAGAATAGGCCTGTTACAGTTTGTGACCAGAAAGTTAGTCTGTGAGGAGTTGCTCCCCAGAAAAAGGTATAAGACTGACACTACAAAGAATGTCACTGTCACAGCAAACAAGACAGGAAGCATCAACAATGGTCCTGTTATGAACTGCCTTTTGGCTAAGTCTATTTCTTATTTTCTTTTCCTTTTATTTTATTTTTCTATTCTTAGCATGGGAAAAGTATGTCACACAATGTGACAGGAGGAGTGACAACATCACATAAAAAGGATCACATCACATGTCACATCACTCACACAGTTTGGTTGTATGGGATAAAAGGTGCATAGACCAATAGAAACATATATAAGTAGATAGACCCAATGAAGCAAGGACTCTAACAAGTTCTCTTTGTCAACTCCAATAAAGAGTGGTGTTTAGACCTAGCTCAGGGTTTGAACACTTACAGGACTGAGATAGGAGAATAGTATTGTAAATTTGCAGATTTGGTGTCACAGGAAGACTGTAACACAGGATCATTGTAAGGGGAAACCCTCTAAAATCCAAAGATCCTCTCCAAAGTCTCTGAGAGTCATCTCCAATGAGCTCTGATGACTTCTAGTGGACTCCAAGTCATCTCTAGAGCTTCACTAACAACCTCCAAAGTGTAAGAGCGAGGTCATGAAGACTGTGGTCTAACCCTAGGAGTGGGGTCAGGAAGAACTTAATAGAGTTCCCCAGTGTATTATCCCTATCTTATATACATGTTTGACTTGGTCTGTGCACCAAGTTCCTATGGATCACATGTCTATCTAGAAGGTTCTACACTATTTACATAATATGGTCACCTGACCTGTTCTATTTATAGCCCAAGTTGTGTTATAGTCCATTAGGTTATCTAGAAGTCCTTTGAAGGCAGGTGAAACCTTGGGGTTCGAATCTGAGTCATGACACAACCCTCCCTCTTAAGATTCCTTGTCCTGAGGAATGTTTCCATCAGGTCCAATTTTTGTCCCATCTTCTCTCCCTCTCTCTCTCGTACTTCCTGTTCCCCCATCCATGGATAAGTTTTGCCATATACCTCCTGGGTAGTCCTCTATCAAATTCCCTCTCTTCTTCGATCTGCTCCTGTCACCTAACTTCTTTGGCCTCTTCCCCATACTCCCTTTCAAACTCTTCTACCAGCTTTCCTGCATTCTCCAAGTTTCCCCTGTCTTCCCAAGTGTCTGCCTCTACCATATATTCTTTCCAGCGTACTAGAAATTTCTCCTTCCCTCAGATTTTCCTCTTGTTGAGGATTTTCTCTACTTCTTACTCTTCCTCTCCTTCTACTATCACTGGAGCAGGTTTTGTTGCCTTTTGCCCTTCTACCTGCAATTTGTACAGTTGTAGCTTACTGACATTAACTACTGGGTGTATATGTACAGTAGGGGGTAGTTCTAATTCTACTGCATTCGCTGATATGACATTCTTGACCTTGTAAGGCCCTACAAACTGCTCCATTAACTTCTCCAATCTCCTGCCTTTTGTGTGCCATTTCAACTCTCTGGTGCTTAGCAATACTAAGTCACCAACTTTAAACTCTACTCCCTCTTTCCTCCTCTTGTCCACATACTTCCTCATTTCTTCTTGCACTTTTCCTAGCACCGCTTTCACTTCTTTCTGCACCTGCTTCATCCTTTCTGTGAATTCCTCTACTGCCTTAAATCTCTTTTCTCTTCTTCCCTCAAATCCCATCCTTGGACTTAAACTGTAGTTAGTTTCAAATGGTGATACCTGAGTTGTGGTGTGTTTTTTGTTGTTATAAGCAAACTCAGCCGTTCCTAACCACTCTAGCCACTGCTCCTGCCTATGATCCACAAACATCCTTAAGTACTGCTCAAGCTCCTAATTGATCTGCTCGATTTGTCTGTCCATCTGTGGATGGTAAGCTATCAACAGCTTTGTCCTGATTCCCAACCTCTCGTTCAACTCCCTCATCATTCCTGCTGCAAACTGCGCTCCCCTGTCTAATATGATACTCTCCGGCAACCCATGCAACTTCCATATATTATCCCTGAATAGTTGTACTAATCCTGCTGCCAATGTTTTCTCTGTAGTCAGGATAAAGTGCGCCATTTTTGTCAGGTGATCACACACTACTAGGATGGCGTCATATCCTTGTACCAACAGTAGCTTGACTATGAAGTTGGCACTAATGTACCTCCATGGTTTCTCTGGTATAGAGTTGGGCATAAGCTTGCCCACTGGAGCCTCTGCTCAGTTCTTGTGTGTCGTGTCAGCTATGTAACGTCAGCTAACTCCTGAGCCAGAATTAAGCCAACTGCTCTAAGTCAGCATTGACAAAGAGAACTCGATGGGAGTCTTTGCTGTATTATGCCCCACTTATATACAAGACTGTCTATTTACTGTTGTTTGTCTATGCGCATGACCATCACATCAGTATCAAGTCATCTTGTCGTTAGGACACGGCACTTTTGGAAAATAAAAGAAAAGAAAATAGAAAAGAAAATAAATATTGACTTAGCCATAATAGCCAGTCAATCCTCAGAGAGGCAGTTCATGACAAGCTAACTCCAGTGACCGGAATAAAGCCAACTGTCCTCTTTATCAGCAATTGACAAAGAGAACTCAATAAGAGTTCTCACTGTATTGTACCTTACTTATATACAAGATTATCTATTTACTGATATTTGTCCATGCGCATGACCATTGCATCAGTAAGGCACACAGTGGCACTAAAGTGTCGCCATTTGAAGCAAACAGTGGTCAGAATCCAAGGATGGGGTTCGAACTTAGGAAAAAGGGAAAGTTCGAGGGGGCGGAAAGGTTCACAAAAAGGATGAAGGAAGTACAGGAGGAGGCAAAGGCTGCGCTAGGCAAAGTGCAGGAAGATATGAGGAGATATGCTGATAGGCATAGGTTGGAGGCAGTAGGATACAAAGTCAGAGACTTGGTGCTGCTCAGCACTAAAGACCTCAAGTGGCAAATGGTCAGACAGAGTTCAGAAAAGTTGGTTGAATGGTTTGTAGGGCCTTATAAAATCAAGGCAATAATTTCTAGCAATGTAGTAGAATTAAAACTATGAGCCACCATTAAGATACATCTGGTAGTAAATGTTAGTTGGATAAAATGGTATGTAAACCAAGTAGACAGCCAGAGGAAAGAAGCACCACAACCTGTGGTTGTTGAAGGAGAAGAGGAGTGGGAAGTGGAGAAGATACTGAACAAGAGGAAGATCAGGGGGAAAGACAAGTTCCTAGTGCAGTGGAAGGGATTCACAGTGGAAGGAGACACTTGGGAGAGTCGAGAGAACCTGAAAAATGCAGGGGATGTATTGAGGGAGTTAGAGGAAGAGTACAGTAGAGACAACAAGGAAGTAAGATGACAGGAGAAGGCAGAGGATAGTAAAGATTACTATAGAGGAGGGTTCCCTGGACAGTACACCGCCAGGAGATTATTTGGATGGTCAAACAGGGAATATGATTGCCAATACTGGCAAGGGTTGGAGAGAAACTGGAAGCAGTGGAAAAATGTGAAACCGATAGGAGAGGTGAAGGGAAGACTGACTGCAGTCCATGAAGTTGTTGAAGAAGAGAGAGGAAAGATTGAGGAGTGGAACGAGGAGGACAAAATGGGGCAGATGGGGGACGTCTCAGGAGAACTCTAAAAAGTCGTTGGAACGATGAATCTTGAGAGGGGGGTGGTGTCATGAACTGCCCCTTCAGGCATTTGACTAGCTGTAATGGCTAAGTCATTATTTATTATCTTTTCTATTTTCTTTTCTTTTATTTTTCTAAAAGTGCCATGTCCTAACAACAAGATGACTTGATACTGATGCGACAGTCACACACATGGACAAATGACAGTAAATAGATATGCTTGTATATAAGTAGGGCACAATACAGCGAGAACTCCCATCGAGTTCTCTTTGTCAACGCTAACTTAGAGCAGTTGGCTTAATTCTGGCTCAGGAGTTAGCTGACATTACAGTCTGTCTACTTATACATATTTCTGTTGGTCTGTGTGCCATTTTACCTGTGAACCCAACCAAACTATATGTGACATAACATGTGATGTGACATGTGATGTGACCTTTTGTCACTCCTCTTGTCACATTGTGTGATATACTTTCCCATGCTAATAATAGAATAGAATAGAAAAGAAAAAGAAAAAGAATAATAACTTAGTCTTTGGTGCAAATGGGTGGTTTATGACAAGTTCCCACTTGATTGTGCCCAGACTTTATCCTACTTTTACATGGTCTGTGCACAACTACTGACTAAGTGGGTTCTCTATGACTTGTTCTATGATCCTATGATCTTATCTTATCAAAGCATCGAGAAACTAATCCTACAACTCTGAGTATGGGTCCGCTGGCCCATACCTGAGCTCTGAGTCTAAGTCCAAGTCCTCGTCTGTTACTTCTACAGCTCTGGGAGCCTCTTCTTCTCCTGAATACATATTGTACAAGTCCTTGATGGGGTCCAGGCAATTTATGACAGTGTCCATCACATAGACACTCCCATGTCACCTGTCAACTATAACACCTTCCCAGAGGTGTCACTGCAAACTCCCACAGCTGTCAATCAATGACAGCTGCTGACTCCTGATCCACAAAGGCCTGTCCAAGGCAGATCATGACAGTTGTGCAAGAAACTCATCTGAAAATTGTTGCTTGTCAGCAAGCTTGCCATCTTCAATAAGGAAAAAGTTGAGATGGTCAGGTAGGTGTTTCTCTCTAGTCAATTGCTTCTGTATCATTCCAACCTTGATGTAGAAGGCAATTGTGCTAGTAGAAGTAGTGATATGGATAGTCTTTAAGTTATCCCAGATTTCCTTTGAGGTCTTTAGAGAAGCAATAGTAAGCAACTGATTAGTAGCAAGGTATTTTTTGATAAGTCCCTTGGCCTTACTATCAGCCTTGAAAGAGCATTCTCATAAGCATGTTTCAGCTCTTGGTACTCTTGGTAAAGTTGGACTTGTACTGCAAACTCAGCTATAGGGTCAGGGATGAGTTGGTATGATGAAGAGGGAATAGTAATGTTCTTAGAGACATAACACCACACAGAGGTTCTTTCAAGCTCTCCTTGCATTCTGAAACTCCCTGTGGTCTGAGACTCCAATTTGAAGGATGGGAATGAAATCAACAGATGATGACATGACAGGAATAGAAGACATACTAATGATGAAAATGCAATGAATGAGTTTGTAGTGAGCAGCAGAAGTTGTTTCAGGAGAACAGAAGTGATAGTGGGTGATCGGTTCTGGGAGCCAGGGCCCATAACCTAATTGTGATAAGGTAGTCAGTCAGTCATCAACAATGTATGTATTTCTTTTGGAGTGAAAAGTAAAAACACACTGTCACACTTATTACATAAGTAATCAACATTGTGCGACTCCGAACTGAGTCTGTGTCCGTAGCTTCAATCTGCAACAAGTTCAAAGTATTCACAGAGTGTCACTTTACTATATGGTATGCTCTCCAGAACTATGTAAGCCTGTAATTGTTGACAAAAATCCGAAGGAATAGATCTGCCTCTTATTCGTGTCTCTGCAAAGGGAAAGATCGAAACTTAATCTAAACATGTGTTCACTTTCGTTGTTCAGTCATATGCCAGTCATTCACAACCGCATGTGTCGCACGATCTGACGTCAGGATTATGACCACTAACGATGACTTTTCTGATTGTAAGGACCCCTTTTTGTTTTCCGAGTATATAAGCCTCATGAGACCATTCATTGATCTGTATCGCTTCAAGAGGCATGGAAGGTAAATCGGGTATCAATGTACCTCACCGCAGGCGTTCACCCAGTCCTCATGACTCCAATTCGTCTGACTGCAATTACCGGCAGTGCTTTTGTCCCAAATTCCATCGGACACAGTCTGGGAAAATAATATTACCCATTCCTCGGTCCGAAAAACTTCATGCTGCTGGTTGGTGTTCAATTTTTCTGTCTGAAAAATCTAAGAACGGTAGCAGATGATAAGAAGGGTGTCATCAGAAGAGTGGATAAAGAAGACAACAAACTCCCCCCCCTAGTCAACTTATTGCAGGATGGGACAGTGCGTCAAGGTGAATTGTTCAGTTCATTGTTTTTAGGAATTCTAATGGTAATAGTTAAATATCCAGGAAATGTTGGGATGGACAATCCATCGATCGTAACACAATCCAACACTTTCATTTCTCTTCCAGCTTCCAACAATTTACAAGGATCGACAGCACAACAAGGTCAGTCTTTTAATTTTGTGAGATTAGATACTGAAAACGAATCATCCATGAGGCTCCGTTTTGGTCGACGTGTCAAAGCAAAGAATGCCTGTCAAACCCCCCTTCCAACCAGTCGTCATCCGATCACAGGCAATAATAGTTGACCCAGGTAAGTTCTTGAGTTCATATTTGTGGAAATCTCATGATGATATAATTTGTAGTAATTGGCAGCATATCAACAGAAAGACAACCCAAACCATCTCGTAAACGACCCACCAAGAGAGGTGCTAAAGTTATTAGGAAATTATGAAGGGGAGAAATTTGTCTACAGAAAAGTTGTCACAACGATGTCATCACGAGCTATGATATTCACTTCATCTCTTACTCCATCCCTGGTTCTACCAATTCGAAGTATGATTGCAGTGCGTGAGCCACAGAAGTACTCTGTATCTACTGCATTCTCTTGAAAAAGGACAAGCATGCCATTGTGCTAAACCAGATTAAATCATCAATTATCCAGAAGATAGCTCTTGTGACGATATGTCTTGTTAGTGACATGAGCTATCATTGAGAGAGTATCTGTCCCTATAGAAGCATGTGTCCTATGTTGGATGGTGGCCTTGAACCAAATTGGCAATTGGGTTCATCCCTATATCTGCCCGTGCAGGTCTCGATACATTTTTCAATTGATTACGCGGTGTAGATAGATACTGAAGTTCGAGACTCCTTTGCATGTGATACATAGGGCGACATTGACCAATTATGACAACCAAGTACCTCTTATTATTTCTCGATGACTCAACAAGAGATATACCAAGCAGCAGCATATCGAATAAATCTCACTTACCTATTTGCCCTGAGCCCATGCCAGATCCTACATGCCAGATCCTACATGCCCGATGTGTGTCCGATCGGGCGCGCATCGTTGTCACGCTTACTTAATCGTGCCTATTTCTGAACCAGTCTAATCAAACCGGAGAAACATTTTCCGTCGGATCCTATTATAGTAACAGGACCCTGAAGGCTTGACCTTCTCCCTCACTATCCTTTGGCACCAAGTAATGTCCTCATGAATGAACGCGACAACATCAGAGCAGTATTCTCTATGAAGTTGTGTAAGCATCCGACATTGCAGCGCACACTACACAACAGTGAATGAACATGAATACAATCGTTGACTGAGAGATCAGCATATGTTGGAACCATGATATGAAGGCCATCATATAAGATGGGTGACTGATCGCCAATCTATTGTGAAGAGCTGACCCACGCACCTCAGGCATTTGATCCACCACTTTGGCCATTCTGCCTTTTGTCCCAAACTGCCCACCCTGTCCTCATGCTAAATCCTCCTTTACTGTTCCCATGATACACGTCTGCACTTATCTTCCCAAAACTTTTATTTGAATATTTTGACTGACCACAGTTTTTCTCCAGTCTGGAAACGTTGGAGAGCCATCCAAAGCGAACAAGAAGAGAGCTTGTGTTGTTAGTCACTTGAACACCCAAAACGCTTCTGAGAAGAGACAACCTTAACAGATGGCATTCATTGACGATGTTTGGCTTGTCAAAAACACGGGCTCGACCATTCTGATCCTTGCTTGTATCCAGGAACATCTCGACAAAACCGACTTCTCAAGCTGGCTGATTTTTGGTCTTGAGCGTTCCCGCTTGCTATCTCTTTTCCAACCATCATAACCACCCAGAACGCTGACAATTAATTCCGTCCTTCAACACCATGTTGAGACCTTATAATTGTCTTATTGTCATTGTCTTATTGTCTCATTGTGTCATGGTACGCTCACGTGATCCAACCTTGAACAGGTTCCTCAACAGACCTCCACCCACAGCCATCCTCACCCTCCGGTAACGTCCTTGCTTCTTCTGTCTTGCACGGCTACATTGTGAATGGATGATGCTAGGAGGGCAGAACACGACCCGTTCACGAGCTTCCTGCGCTGCATAAAACATCTATACTCAAGTCCAATGCTCAGAATTACGGGATACGATCATAGGATGCGAGGAGCTGATAGAAGGATCAGTAATCAGCTCCTCCAACACCTTTGTCGTGTCCCGCAATTAATGGTTCGGTCTGCTACAGTCGTCAAGCGACTGTCACTCATAAATCAGTCAAAATATCTGAACAGTTCAAACAAGGTCATGAATGCATCCAAACGCACCCATCTCGATATAGGCCTGAGGTAGAAATCTTGTTCGATACAAGAGGGCTCTCATATTCCCCTTTTCGGGTGCATATAAACTCCTTCCTCTATCTCTAGCTTACAATAAGATATATGACATGATTAGACTCCCGGTATAAGTTTTGCCCTTCATTGCAATTGAGACCGGTTATACTAACTCGGAAAGTGGTGCAATCAGAAACCCGACAAGCGAGGAACCCCAAAGACTTGTTCATTCTTCTCTTTTCCCCCCAAATTTTCATCCTCATTCGTCGATGAAGCGACCAACGGCATGTAGCACGTGTCATATCTCGCTACAGAGCTCCGTTCCTTCCTTTGTCCGTTAACACCGTGAGCATGTAAACAAATCATGATGCACGACATTCCGATAGTAAATCGGTCTTCGGACACCGCGGGAGACCCTTGAAAAATGCCCTACTTTCAAAAAAAGGCGGCATTTTTGAATTTTGAACTTATTTTGAACTTATTTTGAACTTTCGCTGTACACCTTCCTCTTTTGGTGTGCACTCATAAAACAGTAAAAAAAAATGGACCCTGCAGGGCGTTTATTTGAATGGAACTCAGGTGACTCATCCACATACCATCAGCGATAATCAAAAGCCCACGGTTGAACTGCCGAGGTTTGAAATCTCAGATGGTGGCGTCCATCATTCAGCCTGATTAGAACACATTGAGTCGAGTGCTTTTTTTCTCACTAAAGCTCATCGATCCACGATATTAGATATGGATTTCAGAGCATGAGAATCACACATGAAAGCACTTGGTATGCAGCCTTTGTGAGACCGATCCACAACAGCTGGTGCACTTTTATGTTTTATCAGATGGGTAGCACGCATTGCCCTTTTTGCAAAAAGAGACTTCTTTGTTCTCCTTCATGTTTCATTTCATCCCTTCCACTGCAATGAGGCGTAAAAAGGGAGGAACACTATTCACATGAAATGGGGATAAAAAAAAGAGATTTAAAGAACTGAGCTAGATTCGAGTCTGATGTCATTGGTTCGTTTTCCCATTTGGGATAATTCGTCCTTCTAATTGGTTTATCGTTAGATCAAGTCTGAAAGCTCATAAATTTTTGAAATGATCCTCTTCGCCTCCTGCTCGGTTATGAAAAGTGCACATGCTAGCTTTCTGGCTCTGTCATACCAAAATTGGGTCTTTTGTCTAATTCTCAATGGCTGCCGGGATTTTTAACATAAAGGCGAACAATATTTCCGACTGATATCCAGCAACCGAGAACTTGCAACTTCTAGCTTCATATCCTCACATCTTCAATGAATCCACCTTTACCACTCCCGTACATACCGATGATGGATGCACCCATTCAACCTCAACACACAGAATTGGGGATTAGCCCAACATATGCTCAGAATATATCCACCGACGGATGCTCCAGGTATCCCTTTTGTGGGGAGCTTTATTCTCGTAGATCTGGGAGACACATCCTGCCTTCGCGGTATACTCATTGTGAGTATTTTCAGGTTTCTGAGTAATAAGATACTCATGTTCGACATCTGATTCTGAAAATGAATGGTATAGATCATGTTGCTACCATTCCCACCCCTCGTCTGGCATCGTCGAAACATGCGATTTCTTTTCTTCTGAATGACACAGAGGTATTTCCTCTTGCTGTTGCCCCTGCTGTCACCACTCCTGTCACCATCAACATCGCCGCCCCTTGTTTGGCCTCATCATCATCCGTTACACCTCAGTCACCAGTCCATTCATTCCTTGTTGCCACCACCTCCGCCACAGCAATTTCTGCCACATCATCATCAACTGTTGCTCCGTCACATGGGAGGGTCCCTCAAAGATTGGAAGTAAAGCACGAAGTCATAGGTCCTTACCCTGGCATGGGTCTATTCGATCCCTATGAGAGGCTACTTGTACCTTTGCCACCGAGGAAGCGATGGAAGCTAAAGCCTGTCAGAAAAAATGCAGACGGCCACTGAGACTACTCCAGGGCATGTTGCATATGTTTTTTGAGAGGAACCATTGGATGGAAGAGGAGGAGGCCTTGAATTTCATTCCTTAATAGTGGGTGCTGTATGATGTCATTGGTTACTGTATTTTAGTGACGCTTGCTGATTGGGGCCACGTGACCATTAGTTTATTAATCGTCTTAGTTGAGTGTAGAGTAGCACAGTTTCTCAACAATGAACATCGATCAGATTCTGTATTCTGTCCTCTTTGAGTCTGAGTCATCTTCAGACAATGGTAGCATTCTCGCACCGCCATCTTATCTGACCAGCCTGCTTATTTTGAATTTCTGCCTGAAAATCCTGCTGGTGATGTCTTTCTAGTTTCTGGTGTTTTGATACCATCACAAGGAGCTTTCCATTGAATCACATCTCCTAAAATATATGAATTAGCCAAAACAGTTTGGGCATAACTATGATCATCCCAAGCAGCACTAGATGCTCTCAGAAAATGAGCAATAAATGAGGAAAACCGCTCTAAGTCTGGAATGGTTTTGGGAGATATATTTAGATGTAATAAGTCTTGATAAACGCACCATATCCAATGTAATATTACAGACAAAGGTTTATACACATGGTAGAATGAGTCAGAGTGAAGTAGAAGACCTTGAAGTCACCAGTTAAGCAAAATCTCAAATTAGTGACTCAATACCTTGTAATTTACATGAAACATACCATTCTGCACACTATTTTGTAGGTGTCCAAGGGAGAGGATTTCTCTGAATACAGTGCTAACCCAAGCACTTTGTACAAAGAGTTACTTCTTCACAATTTCTATCACCAATACATACAACCTGGCTTAAGCCTCACGACTTTCCTTACTGTCAAGACCATAATTTTCCTGATATAAATGAACTTTATCAGAAATATATCTTGTGAGCGTGCTGAAAGTTACTCCACCACTACCACAAGCTACTGTAGCAGCTACCTTTTCCCATTGACCTTCCTTAACATCATCCGTGAGAGTGTTTGACATATTAGTGTCTTTGAAGCTAACGGAATTGAGTTAGTGTAACTGTTTTGATAAATTTATATCACCTATGTATTTCATGATAAACATGTCTTGACATTCCCCTAAACGTCTCTGATGGCAGCAGAGTAATGTGGTAATAGCATTTTTCAATCTTGATTATCCACCTCAAACGATACCTGCCACTTGAAGTACACAATCGTCCTTCAGAAGCTTATTATTGGTGGTACTGAGTCGTTCACATAGATATGAGAGAGGCTTGGTCAAATTAGGTGCTACTCACTGGGACAGAATTCTCCTGTTTGCATTCTCCTCGTCAATTCAAAGTCCATATAGGACATGGGTTCGATGATGATAGCGCTAGTGTGACTCCAAATTAATTGAAACGATATTGGGTGCAGCATAATTGTGTGCTTTATGCTCCGCGACATTGACGCTCTTGCGGCCTTTCGGCTCTCCGTTACAGGGTGTCCGAATACTCCTGCCTCTGCATGGTTCGGTATGAGACTTGATAGGATGTAGTATAAGTGTCTTGTCTGAATGTCCTCAGCTGCAGAGACGGTGGCTGACTCGGCCCATCGGATTGGCTCGACGTACGACGGGTCGTCTGGAATTTTGACCCCCCAGGCAAAGGAGCTTTTGCACCGGGTCCATTATTTGCAGGATATTTTTCAGAAACCTCAAATGCGACGAGGAATCAGGATAAGAGCCATTAGATGGGACATTAACTCTGGGAAAAACCAGGCATTTCTTGGAATTTGTTCCTGGTAAAATAGTGCCTTGAGAAAACAATAAAGAATTGCACGAAAAAGTGAAGCCACTTTTCTTCCCTCCATTCACCTCCTCCTCCTCGCACGCCTCCCATCCCTCAGAATTCTACTCCTACCAATCGCCAATAATCACTTTTAGTCTGTTCCTCCTATACCGCACGAGGTGAGACATGTGCATCTGTAGGCCGCATGAATGACTGAAACGCTGCCCCCGTCACAGCACCACATCATGTGCGATCCTCAAGCTCTAACAGCCGTCCTGTATGTCCCAGCCGTTGTCCGGGTCCCCCACAGAGCCATCCTCAAATTCTAATTTTCGCCTCGTATGGACCCACCGACGGTCTGATGGGACACAGGCGACACATGGACTGGATTACTCGCACAGACCCTTGGTTGTAAGACAAGTCACCACCCCCATGTTGTCCGAAGGACGTTGTTGGAGGGTGTAGGGGACCTTGAAGTCGTGTTGGATAAATCGTGTGAGTAGGAGACCTCCCTCATATTCCGTGATGCAACAACTTGATCTATTTTCCCGCGTGTAGGGGAGTTTATATCTCGCGACAGGACAAACTGACAGTGCCTGAGGCGATGGACCCGTCCGTAAATTAAACTGAATCGGGACCGCCGTTTGAGCGCCCATTCTTCTGTGCCGTCCTTATCTACGACGGAAACTGGACGCTAATATTATGTGGCATATCGACATGTTCAAAAATTGTTTACAAAAATACTCGCAGCAAACGACATGTGCTGCGTAAAGTTGCCCCGACGTCCTCATACACTCATGTTCTCAGGGCACATGAGTTAATTCAACGTCTTGCATACAGGTTAGTCTCCCTTCGCTCCAGCACTCAGACAAGTCCTCTTTGGTTATAAACACTATTGACAGACCCTTTGAGCTGATGGAAAAGAGAACTGAATGCCATTGTCCTCGAACGTGACGTGAACTCGTTCACAAGCAGGAATGTCTCCAGAAATTCGATGAACACCCTATCACTCACAATACAAGCCCATGCGCGCAAGGAAACATGCATATAGTGAGCCTTCCGACCTGTTGGTAATCTTGATGGACGAGTATTGTTGATTTGTAAGTGGACCCGCCTCTTGTCGTCTTTTTTTTTTAATCAACGATTTATTACTCGGGACACAGTGAGAGGCCGAAACCTCTTGTCATTCACATGGTGCCTTTGCTTCCTTGCATTTCAATCCTGTCACTGATGGTCTTTTAGATTAACAGGACATTGGGATTATCAGCTATCATGTGGGCCCCCAGTAAGACACATTGTTTGTCCCGATCAACCCACCGGGAGATAAGCAAATAAAATAAAAAGCAGCTTTTGAAATGTCAGGTACTGGGCGACAGAAGAGCCCCTACATCCAAGCCCCTACATCGTCGTGACGCACGGACCAGTTTGACCGCCTGATTTCTGGCTGATTTATGGCATGTTACGATCTCATCATCGCTTAACTTTACTCAAAGTCAAACTATGTGCTCTCTTTCCCATTCATCCAGTTTAAACATGACGTTCTGGAATAAAATCTATTTACAAAATTCAACTCTTTGATTCACCGTTGTTTTTCGCTGTCAATCGTGAGAAGATATCGGGTTGTACCGGATCATAGCTTTCTCAAACCAAGTCCTTCCCCCTCAGACAAGTCCTTCTCTCCAAACAAGTCCTTCCCCATCAACCCATCCTGCATTGTCCGTTTTCCAGACATGTCCTAGTACGTTCTCAATACCCACGTTCTCGTATAACCTATCATGAACTGACGACAAAGTTTGAAAAACAACTGAACAACAGTCGCATTCTCGGCCGCAAGATCCCAAATGAGTATCTCGCTCTTGGTGTCCTCTTCACCACAGGTGCATTAGCTTCTAGAGTCGGCGGTGGAAGTGCGGGGAAGGATAAGGCCGTACCGAGTTCAGTACAGCAAGCCAAGGCATCTGTTCCTATCACAGCTGATTCTCCGTGAGTTTTTTTTTTCCTTCCCCCCCATGACTCTCCTCAAATTATTTCTTTCGCGGAAATCACTCACCCCCGCCTCCCCTCTGTTCGCTTGTAGGAAAGAAGAAGAATTGTAACGTATCACTTGATTTTTTTTTAGACATGGGCTCGATCGTTGACACCGGTTCTTCGTCAGCATTATGAAATTTATTGAAGACGCCGAGAAAGAAAACGCCCAGCATTGAAAAGAACAAACAGGACGTCTCTTTTTTATCCTACTTGTTCTTCTTGCAAACTTACGAATCAATCATCGAGCCCAGAGCGTGATTGAAAGCAGCCCATTTTTTGTCTTGTTGTAGGTGTATCGGGTTGGAATAGATAGACCGTAACCTACAACACAACTCGCTCTTTTCTTTTTTGTGAAAGGAATGGTTTGGGGGTCATTGATTGGTCTCGACTCGGTCGACCGTATTACAAGTGTTTTTTCTTCCCATTTTTTTCAAGCATACAACTCTTTTCTGTTCTCAAGGTACACAATTATTGTTGATAAAGTCCAAAAACAAATGCCATGTCAATTTCTACATGGCTTTTTTGAAAGAGCATCTATAAGAAAAAAAGGAGAAACTCTTGTATATACGTAGGCGACTTTTTGATATAATCGGTATAACCAAGAATTGAAGGCCCCCCTCCTGTCAATCACCATCAACGCAAAAAAAAACCAATGGAAAAAATAGCTATTTCGACCCCTCATTCATTTTGACACCGACAAAATTATGATGATGGCTTCTCGAACACGCCAATGTCAAACTCCTCATACTCTCCTCCAACAAATCCACCACATTTATACAACACGCACCGTGATTCACCGCACTCGACATCGTCTTGTTGGTAGTAGTAGTAGACGTCTTGTTCGTGGCAGGAAGACCAGATGGACCCATGCTCGCAAATGGATCCGCATCCACCACTCTCACTACCGCTTTTCCTTCAAGTACTTTTCTAACTTTATCGACATCCCAACTCCTCATCTGCAACGAAGAAGGAACGGAATTGGACGAAGATGAGCCCGAAAACGCATCCCAGAATGCATTTCCTAATTTCTTCAATAAAGTCTGCGATGCAACAACGGCCAACACCGCAGCTTGAGCCTCCTTCTCTCCCATTGCACCCGTATAGATGGTAGAACCACGAGTGCCTACACTCGGGGTAGTGGGTGACGTAAGCAATCCATGCGACGGAGAAGAGGACTTCCCACTGAGTAAAGCGCTAATTGTGGGACCCAATTCTGCCGAAGAGGTATTTTTCGGCGAAAAGTAGGCTGGACGAAGTTGAGATGCGGGACCTGTCATTTGGGAAGAGTGACGTTGGTGCGCGTGCTGGGCAGCTTGATGCTGCATGTGATGTTGGGCTGCGATCCTCCCCCACAAGTGCATCCGATATCTGGAACGTCATCAGCAAACTAGTCAAAGAGCGAAAGTCAAGTACGTACGCATCCAGACTCTTGAGCGTAAACATATTCGTATCGACAAAGCTATCGAATGGGGTGAAGGACGAAGACGCAGAAGGCAACTCGTGCCTCTCCCCGTGTCCAGGAAGATGAAGGCCAGCCGCATTGCCCAAAATACCTGCACCGATGGCATTCACCAATGGGTTAATATTGTTGTTCTCTGTATGGACGGACGTTCCCCAAGAAGTGATATCCGTCTCTGGAATCAATATAGTATGAACGGGAGTAGCACCACCTGCACCACCAATGGCACCCAAACCATGATGTTGCTGACCACCCCAGAAGGGACGACCAGAGGTAGGTGAAGAAGGGAGATCTTTCTTGGTGTTGGGTGTGAATGCAGAAGTAAGTGTGGATGAAGGAGATGGGACAGGATTGGTAGGAGCCGAAGAGGCAGGAGTCAGCATCGCACCTTGTGAAGTAAACTTAGGAGACATAGCACCGAGACCGAGAGGAAGAGGAGCGGGCGGAGGTAGATTTAGGGAAGGTATATCAATGGTACCGCCTTCAAGTAGGACTTTCTTGAGAGCAGCGATTTCCTGGCGTAAAGCTAGATTTTCGGACTGCGTGGAGCCGAGTTCGGACCGGATAGCCTCGAGCAGGCGATCGCGCTCTGCGATATCGCCTTCGAGAGTTAAGATGTATTCTATAGCGAGATCAGCCCATGTCGAGGAGAAAAAAAGAGATAGATGGACCTTTGCGACGAACACGAAAATTTCTTGCACTGATCTTGT
>Ga0153986_1000247_pt1 | contig 17332 bp, 18 predicted proteins | sample TSGA070MetaG_FD_104724 | JGI IMG/M metagenome (GOLD analysis project Ga0153986, IMG submission 104724) | Attine ant fungus gardens microbial communities from Georgia, USA - TSGA070 MetaG | ecosystem: Host-associated > Fungi > Mycelium > Unclassified | place: USA: Georgia, Alexander Wildlife... | reverse complement strand
TGGAAAACATGTTACTTGGAACACTGCGTTGCAAGCGCCCCATGCTCCCATGATGATGCCAATTTGGTCGGGATGAAGGCTGAGACCACCCAATTCGACTGAAGTCGAGTACATGAGGGGAAGAAGCGCTTGGTGTGCCTGATCCAGAAACGACAAAAAACCGTGGTTTGCTAGTGCAATCACTAACGGCTGAGTCAGGAGATCCTTGAAAGGGAGCTCTTGTGCAGCTTGTGCATGAGGTGCTGTCTCATTGGATGTATTCTCGTCAGATTCCGATTCGCTTGCACCATACCCTCGCGGAGGCTGATTATGGAGAAGAGGTGATTCTTCACCCGAAGCTGTAAGGGAATCCGAAAAACTGGATACGCGGCTACGAATCGAGGCCTTCGCGGATTCCGAAACATCGCTACTTTCAGGATCATCGTCCTGGGGTCTAATTTTCGTAGGAAGAGTCTGACGGGACAATTAGCTCGTAAATGCCGCAATACAAGAAGAAGTACTCACTTCCTTGAGACCAAGATAGGCAATAGTAAATGAAACAAGGGCAAGGCCTCCAGTGATCGCACAAGGGAGAAAGTACGGGTATTCCACAAGGAAATAAGCCGTGCGTGCTAATTCAGGCCACCTGTACGTAGGCATAGCAAAAATACCTCCGAGGAGGGGACTGGAACGACACCATTGTGAATACAAACTATGATTTGTCCAGATTGCATGGACCGACTAACCCTAGAGTAATCCCCGAACTCCACATCACTGGATGCCATGCATAAGCCTGAGCAATGTTCGTATGGTCGGTTATCTATATCAGGAAAATAAGCGTGATTCTTTCAGATCCAACGTCCACCAACCAACCTCAAACATCATGGTTTTTGTGACACCTGAAATTTCGGCTAAGCACTAAACCCGAAGTCAGATGCGCGTAACGTACTAACCCATGTTTCCGTTGAAAGCGCCCTGAGCACAACGTGCGATCAAGAGGATCCAAAAGTTTTTCGAAATGCCGAAGGTAAAAAGAGAAAGGGCGAGGCCCAGGGGCCCAAGAAGGAGAACTGGTCTTCGACCAATTTGGTCTGAAAGGCGACCCCATTGGAACACTGTCGTACATTCAGCGAAGAAGAAGACAGATTCCTATAATCAGGTCAGGTGGACCTAGCACTTCTGGAAGCGGCAAGTGCACTGACCAGGAAACCAGCATAGTGTCCAACTTTTCTAGCATCTCCATGAGTAATCCCAGTGTCTTTCACAAATTGATTGACGAATGGATAGATGACCGTCGACGAGATAGGTTCTGCAATCATGACTAAAAGCAGGATAAAAATTTGTACTTTAGGCAAGGGTGTCACTTTCTTGGATTGCCTATCAGGACATTCGTCTTGAGTCTCATGCTGCATTTTGAAGCAATGGTAACAAATGCCCCCAACAGTATTCTAGGCGAAGGAAAAGAGCAATAGAGAAGGCTGAACCTTGGGTAGTTATTATCTCATTCCTGCTGTCTTTTAACTCACGCACTATTTTGGTCAGCATGTCGAACCTTGGTTAATTCAGTACTCTTGGCAGGGTTCATGGACCGGGAAATGGTGTCATAGCGATACCTGATCCGCCTCAAATGCACCAGAAGCTCAATGATGGAGTGATCTATGAGAGAATGTCGCCCCTTCTCACTATTCTCAAATGGCGACACGATATCCTTTGCTACAGTCTAGTGTCAATGTAGCTCTCATCGCTCCCAGATTCAAAGTTCATTCTTTAGCTCACCATTGATAGTGATACGTCCGGAGGTAACCGAGTCAAACGTCAGGTAAAGCGTCAGGTAAAGGACCAATGTAGATATGCGAGGGCATAGTCATTGGTGACCATCATTTACAATGTCAACTGGCGATGACGGACGCTCACGAAAGTCCCCCGTGAGAGCTTGTACGCAAATGTCGGCCTGAACCGAACCAGTGAGGCACCAGTGGAGCGGGCTAAAAGTCTGACATAAGCTTTTCTACGTCTAAACGAAAATATCTTATCATGCACTGCCAGCTAGAGATCAGCAGGCAGGAGAGCGGAAACTATGCTCCCTACTATGGTGATGCAAATCAACAAAACGTATGTCAGACACCTCCATCCACCCTTCAGAGAGAATGCATAGATCACTAGTGGGACAACCATCCGCGCCGATGAGCCGACTGTCTGTCCAAGACCATTCACAGAGCCGAAGAATCTTCTATCTGGGACAGCGCCCATTATGAACATCTGAGAACAACCTGGATGGATGTGGCGTTACATGCTTGACTAGACATCTCATTGACATCCCATTGACGTACCATAGGCCATACAAGATAGGGAAGACATTCCCACGTGGATTTCTAGTAGGCGGCGAACTACAAAATTGGTGTTCTGGAAGTATGCTGTAATTAAGTGGAGCACTGGGAATGAGGCGAAGAAGAGTATCATCGAGGACAGACAAGTCGAGTAGACTTTCTTGGAACCGAAGCGCTGCAAGAGCCACGGAAACAACAATAATTGAACAAGAGTGTTGCAGCTGCCCCATGTTGCCATGATTCTAATCATATCTTCTGGTAAGATACCGAGACCATACTCCTCGATGGGAGCTTTGTACATCATAGGCAATAAATTTTGCTGTGCCTGATCGAGAAAGGAAATGAAGGCATAATTCAACAGTACGATGATGAGCTGGCGATTGATGAGCTCCTTGAAGTCTGATATCCCCTGAATCTTATCAATCGGAAGTAAGCCTTTGACAATTTGAGGGATTTTTTGCGTGACTTCCTGCTCGATACTGCTAACAGTGTTCTCGACATCCTCCTCGAGACTGTGCACTGCACCATAGCCTGGACTTCTTGCTTGATAAAGTAAGGCCGTAGTGCTTGAAGAAATTGGAGAAATTGACGAGCCAAAAGCACACCGATCTCTAATTGTTCGGAAGACTTTCCAGTTGACCTGATATTCTGCAGGCAAAGTCTTGGAGTCACCAGCTGGGGCGAGCTGAGAGAAACATGCAAAAAACCTACTTCCTGTAATCCCTGATGGATGAGAAAGAAAGAGAAGAACGAGAAGGAGGAGGCCACGGCACAAGGAATAAAAAGGGGGTGGTCTCTAATGAACGGGATCCTTTCGAGAATTGGAAGCCTTCCTTTGAGAGTTGCGAAGAAATTGCCCACAGACGACCTGCACTTGATTATTGTGCTCTGCAGAGCCAACTCTAGAATTACGTGAAGCCTTACCCAATGCTGAATCCGATACTTTGCACTGTCGGCAAGACTGCGTAAGCTCGATGCCGGTTGGTTACATCGGTGATCTAAATTGCGCTGTCCCCCTGGTCAAATAAGATGCAAATGAAGAATAGCTTACTTCGGCAATCACCGTCTTCGTTGTTTCTGTCATCGGACAGGTTCGAGACAAGCTCAAAACCTGTTCATTCGCCATTTGAGCGCTCACCTAGATTTCCACCAGAAATTCCTTGCACAGAGCGTGCAGCAACTTGCACCCAGGTACTGTTGGTGACTCCAAGCGAGAAGGTTGATAGGCAAAGACCGAGGGATCCCATTAGGAGGATAGGACGGCGGCCAAGCTTATCTGAGAACTTTCCCCACTGGTATACTGTAGCGGTTTGCGCAAAGAAGAGGGCAGACTCCTGTTGAGGCATCACCACGAATATAGCAATTCAAACTGCTGTGCTAGTTTTCATACCAAGAACTGAAGATAAAATGAAGCTTTCAGCGCGTCATTTTCAGATATTCTAGGGCCTGTATCTGCCCTTGTCACCAGACCATCGTTGAAGGAGTAAATGATTGAATTTGTCAGGGGACCAGCAAGTAAAATAGTGGCAACTATCAGAAGTTGCTTGACAGGAAGCGGCATTTGCCTTCCGAGTTCGTGTTGTAGTCGTGCAGTCAGAGACAAATTCGAATTAGAGATGTCTCCCAAAGCACAGAGAGAGAGCCCACAAAAGGAACTAAATAAGACTAAAAGCCTACTGGAGCGTCTAGCGTCAATCAGTCCGGAAGCCGGTGCTAGCGGTAGGTCATGTCTCTGAATTCATGAGAGCTATGAAGCCTTGGACTTCAGTTCACTGCAAGATTCTCTAGGCGAGTGGCTAGAGTGGCTAAAAGGTCATATCACGTGTCAACTTCGCCCACCGTCCTTTGGTTATACATCTTTTGTTGATACAATACCGGGTCTGCAAGACAAGGCCCTCCACGTCTTGACACTAATTTGCTTGTTGCGGAATAGAAATCCCCTACCCAAAAAAAATCAAAGAGAAGAACGTCAAATCACGTGTAGTATTCAGTCAGGGACAGTCATTCAATATCTAAAGTCGGCACTTGACACAATGCTGTTGATAGCATTACCTTCATCTCGTAAAAGGTGAGATTGATCATGTACACCAGATTATCTGACTTAATTACAAGCTGAGTAGATCCTTCGTTAGGTCATGTCATCCCACGGAAATAATGAACCTGAAATCATCGACCTCACCATTCTTTCAGACTCTTCAAGTGCGGATGGGGACAGCGCCACAAGTGGCCCTCTATGCGACTTTGACTCTGATGCGTCCGAAGTCGAGATTCATCTTGATGCGGAGACGAGGACTCAACTGAAGAATGCCGTCGATACCATCCCGGCTGTGCTACTTCGAGAGATATTGGTAAGAATGATAGAAACAGAGCCGGCTGTTGAGATTGCCCTTTCTAAAGAGCTTATTACGATTAATCGTGAAAGTCGCACGATCGTTCCGAGATGGGAAATTTGTCCGAATTGCCAGGAATACTACGACATAAACACACAGAAAAAGGACGGCGAATGCCAGTTCCATCCAGGTGCGCAAGTAGTGCCACCTCGTGTTGAATTATAAAAGGATCTTAATATCGTAATTCTATTGAAGGCGAACTGGAAGTGAACGAAGCTGCATCCACGGATCACGGTGAAGATAGACCGATGGACACTGAAGAAAATCGAACCTCTTTTCCTCAAGAATTTATATGGACCTGCTGTCGAAGACAGGCAGATGACCCTGGCTGTGTCCGGGATCAACATCAAGCCTCGGTCCTGAGAAAACGACGTCGTCTTTGAAGCTGGTCTGGTGGACTTCGAAATCCGGAAATGTGAAAGTGCTATTTCTAGCTCAGCCCTCTGATTGGCTCCTTTTGTTTAATCTCGCTTAACGAGTCTTAACAAACAAGTCTCTTTTGTTCCATGCTCCGTTGTTCTATCGGACAATTTATATCGATTGAACCTACCATCCGTTTTTGGGCCGTTCCATTTACACTCCCCACCAGCATAATAAATAGTCACGGGGCTTTTTTGAATATACCTTTGTTCGAATCTCCCCATTGGGCGACTCGGCTTAGTGATTTCCATTTCCGTTGCCGCTATCCAATTGATCCAAACCTTATCACCATCTGCCTCATTGTAGTAAAGGACTGAAATACGAACCGGTCTTTTACTCTGACCACCTTCCTCTCTCCAATGGACCACCTACAATCTTGCTTGAGTGTCCTCTCGGAGCAACAACTTCGCGACATGGTATTGCGACTCGCCGCACAGGATCCTTATATTCATGATGTCTTTGTTATGGAGCTTGAGGAAACACTGAGCACATCTACCGATGAGGGTAAAACTCCCCTCTCTCAAGGGCCCGAACCCTCTTGTCACCATCACACGAAGCCCGGCACCTTGTCCAACTCCCCTGTGCCCGATTCAGATCAGGAAGAATTCACATACCACCCAGGTAACTTTCCTGTTTCCTTGCGCTGCTCTACAGAGCTCAGAACGAAAACAGGTCGGCTTGAATCTGAAAAGTACGAATTTCTGACTGTCACCCCGGAAGGCCATATATACCGAGAGGTACGAGCGGTTTTCATGTGGAGTTGTTGTGACGGGGATGATGTGAGCGCTGGATGCAGAGTTGTGTCTAACCATACCTTGGTGCCTCGCCCTCGCCGTCCGCGTGTTCATCATACAAGACGACGCTCTTCCAGAGTACGAAGGAAATGAAGACAGTGGTGAACAGATCTCTTGAAATTGGATCACTGTACTGTTTGTGCTTTCATTTTGGCAAATATCCTTCACGATTGAGTGCTTCGCATCTCCCTACCTTGTTCTTTATAAGCCATACTATTCCGAACTCTTTGATCTCCTATGCACCTTTGATTCGACGTTCTTATCTATCGCTCAGATTGCGTGAATTGTACAAGTAAGTAGGTAGTGGACAATCTTTATTCGATTGTAAACTTTTTCAACGAGACGAAATGTTGCTTGGTTCTCAATGGTCTTTTTTTAAAAAAAATCGTTCTGAATGGTCTCGTGCTAAAAAACCCGAAGCAGTGCAAGACCAGACCACCATCAAAATTGGACCCATACTACTACTACTCCTTCCGGATGAAATGATCCCCTGAATCCCTGATACAAGTCCAGAGATATCCTTAGATAGATGCAGTCGTTATATACAATAGAAAAATGGGGAACATACATTTCTTCGGGCTCTCTTCGGTTGTTTTGTTCACAATTCGGGATTTAAAGTTTGAGCCACATTGAACTTTTGGGATAAGGTGCTCACGGAAGTTTAACAGGTACGACACATGCCAGAAAACCCCTACTTTCTATCTTCGTTAAAACAGCAAGTCGCGATCTGTAGGGTGTGGAGGTGAGGATAGCCTATACGCATACAGATAAAAAAGCTCCCTCTACGATAATCGAGCACATGATTGATGGTTTCATCTCTTTCTTGATGATCAAGTGTTTCACTTTCTTGTCTTATATATAGATAGGTGAGACGAGACTCGTTGTGTGTTTGCAACGAGTTTTCAACTTTCCTTTTTTGCCCTATCAAAACTGACTTTCAATAGGAAAGACAAAAGACAGAATATTTGAAGTAACCTTCCCATGCTAATTATGTACTCTACCAGATTGAAAACAAGCCAACCTGCGTTAGTGCGATCCTTCCATCTTGCCTATATGTATACATACCAGCAAATTGGTTTGTCATCAGGGCGTATAGAAATTGATCTCATCATGTCACTCTGTCACATGAGATTCTCTAAATTTAATATTCACATGTGCTAAATAGAGACATGTACCATTTAACTTTCAGAAAACAAGCTTTTCCCAGAACTTTTCCCTGCATACGACAGGCCTAGGCTATGAGTTTTAATTTAACATAGTTCGGGCTGTGGGAGCATCAAATAAGTTGTGTTTTATCTCTTGATGTTGACTGCGTTAAATTTGTCCGGTCATACGGTTCCGACCCATGACCACTGCCAGGTCATGTCTTCATAAAAGCCCCGACCGCTTTGCATAGGACCTCGTCTGGTACCATAATCAACTTTTAGGGGACTGTCGATGCGAAAAGAAGTGCACATCAATGCTATTTAGTTTCAGTGGCAAAGCAAATTCCACCCCTATCCATATGTAGTAATTCATCATCTCAAGATGCCTACAACAGTCATTCCCTAGGAAACTCCCTCAATCCTCTCTTATTCATGTATTCAAGTAGTGCACTAGGTATCTACCACGGGCTCGAGCACCGTGTAACAAATTGATGAATTAAAAAAACATATGTAACGATTCGAATCTGGCAGAAGGCTACAATAATTACAATAATTCTACATCCACTTGTAGAAAATATTTTAGGAAGCAAAAGTATTCAACGTTACTTCTGTAAATAAACATAGACGCAAATAATAATAACGGTCTTGGAGCGAGCAGCAAACACTCAGAAGAGGAAGAAATAATGTACATACGAACTTTGCGCGAGGATCAAATAAAGTCGGAAAATATGTGTAGGTATTGATGAGATTAATTGTAAATGTCTTCACCATCTAACATCTCCCAACCCTCATATTGCAGATTCATGCTGATATCATCTTCATAGTCCATGAGATAATCTTCTCGCATATGGTTATGTTCGTCCGCAACGATCCTTTCCGAGACCTGGGTTGCCGCAAGTACGGCAGGCGCTGGCCGAGGTCTCATGTACAAAAACCTCTGACCCCCGGAAGAATATCGCAGACACTTCTTCAGAACGAGACGATAAAGGTCTGGATCGGGTATAGATTTTGGAAATCTCGGTCGACCAGGTAATAGATGCCGTTGAGGTGAAAGAGGAGATGATGCCCGGCAAAATGCTGGAACGTGGAAAGGAATTGGCTCGACGTCACTGGTATTTACGTCCAATAGAGAGGAATTTCTGGTAAGTAAGCGATTGCTTGCTGAAGCAGGTTGAGAAAATTTGCGTTCGAGACGAGTCTTGAAGGTGATGGGCTCCATATTCTGGGTGGCACAGGAGGCAGGTTTTTGCCGGAGCCGCTGTTGCTCGTAGAACTTGAGAGACTTCTGGTAGGGAACAGAAGAGCAGCACAATCCATTGACACTGACGATAGAAAGAGAGGGCGAGGCAGCTGTGGCCAAGCAGAGATATGACTCGGTACGACGAAGCGACATTGTCGAAGGCGACAGAACAACAACAATTATATGTGTGACAAATACAACTTGTCACAACTATCCCACGGAAATCCAAAAAAGTCGTAGAGTCTTCATGGGCATTTTCATGAGCAGCCGGTATCCGCAGCATGTTCCCAGAAAACAAATCCAGGTGGCCTGTCATTCTAGGATAAAAAGCGCAAAAAAAGATCACCAGAGATAGCACTAAGGACGCTTGAGCGGTTCACCATCTGCAACTCTGGCCCTTATTCAGGAGCAGCTCGTAGTTCTCTCCAGGTGCGGAGAAGATCTGCAAGTCCCTTTCCAGATTGATCGTAAATAGAATAAATGAATCCAAGCACAGGACATCCTGTTCGCTCACTGCTGTCCATTGACTAATTGACTAATTTCCGCTTGACTTTGAATTTGATATCCCCATCCACCGACTGGTCACGAGATGGGAATACCCATACCAACAGGAGCATCACCGGACACATATATATTCAAATCTACCGTTATCTTTCCGAAGCCTGCAGTTCTTCTATCCTCAACACAGAAGACGCAGATTCATCTCACGACAGAATCACTAATCTGGAGGGAAAGGAACTAATTGTAGTCCATGATCCATACCACCTCACTGTCTATGATAAGCCATGTGGTGTTCCGCGGAAGGCTGAAATTGAGACCAACTACTCACGGTCAAATTTATCCCTCTGAGCTATTTATTCACACCCTCAATTTTGTTATCTTATCGTTGCTTCGGGAGTCCACCCGAACGGCATTACAGGAGTAACCATGCGCGTCTTTCCTCGTTGCCCACCATACATAATAACCCACCTGGCATTTGTGCTTCCCTATCATACAAATCCTCTCAATCATGCATATCCTACCTCGTGAACAAGACAAAATTCTTCTCCACCAGGTTTGTCCTAAAGACGTAATTGTTTGTCTCTTTTTGTTCATTTTCGTTTTTTCCCTCCATTTTTCGCTCGTGCCCGACAGGTCGGTGCGCTTGCACAAAAACGACTAGCGAGAGGCGTCAAACTGAATTCTACAGAAGCTATCGCTCTTATTGCTTCTGTTCTTCAAGAACGCATTCGTGATGGACATCATTCTGTCGCAGAGTTGATGCAACATGGAAAAACTTTACTCGGTCGAAGACATGTACTACCTGACGTACCCAACTCTGTAGAACAAATTCATGTCGAAGGTACCTTCCCGGACGGGTAAGCTCCTCTTCCTTTTTTTATGCGGCCTCACAACTGTCGTGCATCAAGTTAACGATGTTCCCCCTCAAGTGTTTTTCTGGTCACAGTCCATGATCCCATTTGCACCCAAGATGGGGACCTCAAAGCTGCATTATATGGTTCCTTCCTTCCTATACCTTCGCAAAATCTCTTTCCTGTTCCCTTTGAGTCAGAGTATCTCCCAGAAAAACTCGCGGGGGCAATCATCGCCAAGAACGAAGAAATATTTCTCAACAGAGGGAGGAAAAGAATCCAGCTTCGAGTCACAAATACTGGTGATCGACCTATTCAAGTCGGCTCGCACTACCATTTTATAGAAACGAACGGTGCCCTCTCTTTCGACAGACTCAAATCTTGTGGGAAACGATTAGATATTGCCTCAGGGACAGCTGTACGGTTCGAACCCGGAGACATAAAAACCGTAACCCTCGTATCCATCGCTGGGAACAGATTTATTTCTGGTGGAAATGGTCTGGCGACAGGTTATGTTAACAGGTTGAACAAAGAAACAGTGCTGGAAAATATCATGAAAGGAGGATTTGCTCATATACCGGAGCCGGGTGCTTGGGAGATTGCCATGGACACCAAGATGGGGAGAGAGACTTACATTTCGATGTTTGGTCCTACAGTCGGCGATCGGGTGAGGTTAGGTGACACTGAACTTTGGATTGAGGTGGAACATGATGAGGTGAATCTGGCCTTTCAACAGGTGTTTATCATGGGCGCTGATACTTTGTAGACGACGTATGGAGACGAAGTCAAATTCGGTGGTGGTATGGAGTCCCTTCCCCCTTATTATTCATCATTGATCTACCACACAGGTAAAACCATTCGAGAAGGAATGGGTCAAGCTACTGATAGGTCCTCGGAGGAGACAGTAGACCTGGTCATCACAAATGCCCTCATCATCGACTGGTCGGGCATTTATAAGGTATGTACACGGCCACTAGGAAAAAATCTCTCCCGTTCTCAACTACCTCGGTAGGCAGATATAGGGGTCAAAAATGGTCTTATCTGCGGTATTGGCAAAGCAGGAAACCCAGATATCATGGCCAACGTTCACCCAGCTCTTGTCGTTGGTTCATCAACTGAGGTCATCGCTGGAGAGAAACTGATTATCACAGCTGGAGCACTTGATGTCCATGTTCATTACATTTGTCCTCAACAGGTTGAAGAAGCTCTCGCCTCAGGTACTACAACTATGATTGGAGGCGGAACTGGTCCCAGTGATGGAACAAATGCGACTACGTGTACACCCAGTCCATTTTACATGCAGCACATGTTACTCGCTACCGATGGTCTACCAATGAATTTCGGGTTCACCGGAAAAGGTAATGATTCTGGACCAAGGGCGATGGAGGAGATTGTGCGTGCTGGTGCGGCTGGTTTGAAATTACATGAGGATTGGGGATCAACACCGGCCACTATCAGAACCTGTTTGGATGTGGCTGAAAGGCATGATGTACAGGTTGGGTTTTTGATTTATTGATCTATTCCTACACGAGTTCCATTGAAAATTGACCATTAGGTGAACATTCATACCGATACCTTGAATGAGAGTGGATTCGTTGAAAGTGGGTTCTTTTGATTAATTACATCCTTACGAAGTCTTTATCGTTATTGAATAGGCACGATTGCTGCTTTTAGTGGAAGGACAATTCATACTTACCACTCTGAAGGTGCTGGTGGAGGCCATGCCCCTGACATTATCGTCGTCTGTGGTCAAGACAATGTATTACCATCTTCAACCAATCCTACTCGACCTTATGCCAAGAATACACTAGACGAGCATCTTGACGTGAGTTCCTTCGTTTCCAAACTATAAATATAACTTTGCTCACTGAACGTAAAAAGATGTTGATGGTTTGTCACCATCTTGATAAATCGATCCCTGAAGATCTTGCATTCGCAGAGTCTAGAATTAGAGCTGAAACTGTCGCAGCTGAAGATGTCCTTCATGACATGGGTGCTATATCCATGATTAGCTCAGATTCACAGGCTATGGGGCGTGTAGGGGAGGTCATCAGTAGGACATGGAGGACAGCGAGCAAGATGAGAGAGATTCGAGGACCTTTGACCAGTCTTGGTGATCGTAGAGGTAAAGATAATGCTCGCGTCAAACGTTACATTGCCAAGTACACGATCAATCCGTGCGTTGTCTTGATAAGAAAACAACTAATCTTGGAAGCTAATTCCGTTTATCGTTCATCTACAGTGCTATTACGCATGGTATTAGCCATCTCGTAGGCCACATCTCAGTAGGCACACTTGCTGATCTCGTCCTCTGGAAACCTGAAAAGTTTGGCTCTCGACCTGAAATGGTACTAAAATCGGGTGTAATTGTCTTCTCTCAAATGGGTGATGCCAATGCTTCTATCCCATCTGTCCAACCGTTCTATTCTCGACCCATGTGGGGTGCGGAACCTGCTTCAGCAGCACTGAACTCTGTCGTGTTCGTCTCCCAGATATCAATCACTTCAGGAACAATATCATCGTATGGATTATCAAAGAGAGCTGAACCTGTCAAAGGGTGTAGGAATATCGGTAAGAAGCATATGAAGTGGAATGATATGACGCCCTTGATGAGGGTGGATCCGGAAAGCTATGAAGTCCGTGCAGATGGGGAACTGATGGATGTACAGCCTGCGGAGAAGATACCATTAACAAGGGCATATAATCTGTTCTGACGATCCTAGTTTAGTTTCTTGTATGTATTTAATATATATATCTATTATTCAGTTGTAGCCTTTTTAAATGCGAAGATGTGAGCGGCGGTCGTCTAAACAGATTAATATAACTCATTTGTACACGGCAGGCGTTACCTGAAGCCAGAACCTGGAACCTTTTCCCTTGCCAATGCTGATTTTTGGGAGAGATCACAAAGAGCATGATAGAATGTGAAAGTCGCTGGACTGACAGCCAATGTTTCTTCAATCATTGGGGAATTGTGTCGTCATGAGAGCAAACAAAGGAAGTTCTCATCGCTGGTCTATTCAAAGGATCATAGTATATTTTAGTTCAAAGCGGCGTTCGAAACTGAACTAGTATATCATATGGTTTTTGACATCATGGCTGTGCTGATGATGTGAAGCGGCTGCAACACATACCATAAATAAAAATTCGTAGGAATTAACATGATACGCCGGAAAAACAGTTGTCAGTTTGATGTCAAGTGACTGGTCAACTGAAACGTCTGATAACAACTTGTGACATCGGCAACACGTTGCTGCCTCTCTGGTTGCCGCGACTCAGGAACTTTAAGCTTGTTCTACTTCTCTCCTGCATTGTTTAAGTGTCCAATTGAATGTACATCTAGCCAGACTGTCCAAAATGCGCAACTTGAGATATCAGGATTTGAAGTCAAGAGAAAACAGATGATATTTTGAGTATATATAAATCACGAACAATTGAAATGATAGAGAATGATGGTAGAGGCATGGGATAGAATGACCGCTGAATACCGAGATACCTTGGCAGCCCAGCAGCATCTTATTGGAGTGTCAGAACAAGTTTTAAATCCATGAACAACTTTCTCTAAAGCTCTGTATCGAGTGATCAGCCTCAGGAGTCACCTATCAAGGTAGACGACTGAGGGAGTAGATATGTGAGTGCTGGTTTATATGTAAGTCCTGCCCCTCCATTACAACAGGGACAACGGTTTAAGCGAGTGAGGGATGGGCTAAAGTAGTAATGTGGAGCTGAGGAATGATGAGTGGTATCAGGTGAGTGATGTCATGTCTGTCGGGTGCTACAGTTCCATTCAACACTCTGGATGATGTGTAGCCAACAAACCCAAAGTGTGACACGTGACTAGTTGTATGCAGATCAGCAAACCCCAGTTGACAGCTGTTGGTCCGCCGTATGATCTGAGCATCTTGAATGAAGAGTTGAATAACAGATAGTATCTGAGCCGGCCTTGAAGTTGCATGCAACGATAATACATCATGCTATGATAAAAGCCTGTCGATGTTTCTTTGCCTCCAAGCAGACATGGCCTATAGCAACCTTGGGGAAAACTGTTCTTGGATGATAAATATGATGCTGTGGTAAGCACCTGAAACTTGAGAGTCTTTGTGAGGTCTTATCCCCAGTACACAAGCTGAAAATTCACGAATTGGTGCTTGTGTGCTTTGACCAGAATAAGAGCTGGTCTGCACAGCTTCAAGGCCAGAAAGAAATCTGGGACGAAGTTTGTATACTCTCTGTTGGCTTGCAAAATTTCCAGCTCCATCCTAAATCTGTTTGTTTTTCCCTGAAGTTGTGGTTTTCAGCCCAACTCGTCCACAACGATGTATATGCAGGGATTTTTTTTGCTTAGACACACCAAACACAGAACTCGAGGAAATAGAGCAATGCGTCCCGCTATTCTGAAGATGAATCGAGGAGACTTATCCACTGTATTCGGGTGGGAAGGTGTTGGAACACTTTCAACTTATCTTTTCGAGCAGTGGTACCATCAAAGTTAACTCAAGACGCCGACAAGAAAAGAAAAGTTTCTGTTTCAAACCACCTTCGTCGTAAATTTACCACTCTTGAAAACTGTGCTCAGTCGAACTACATCTTATGGTAAGCTTTACCCATTTTGGTCAGTTCATATGAGACTCTTCTTTTTTATCACTCCGGATTTTATAGTAGCTTTCAACGTCTCCTGATACGATTGATGGAGAATAATAGGACCAAACATTCAACCATGAGAATATTGCTCTTGACAGTGGAATTCAATGGGACCAAAAGAACTTTCACGACACCAACTTTCTTCCAAACTTAGTTACCAAGCTCATGTCCCTGCTTTTCTCCAGAAACTTCAGAACCGTATGGCCGGTGTAGATGAAAACGAGCCCCAGTATGAGGATGAGGAGCTAGAATATGTCGAAGGTGGGCGACCACCTATTCCTCGGCGTCCTCCGATCCCGAAGAGGCCTAGATCTCAGCCTGGGAGCAACGATGAACGAGGAGACGATGATAGTGATGAGGAAGGCGACGAAAAGCCCCAGGTTATTGTCTTGAGAGAAGGAAAGCATCTTAGTGAGAGGGAAGTAGAGATCATCAAGCGGAAAGGTGATTCTTGACTTTACATACTCGGCAGTATCACTGAACTTGGTCAAATCACAGGAAAGGGACTACCTCCTCTTCCCGAAACTACAGACACAACCCAAGGGACTCATGATGTCCATGCATCTGAAGAAGCAAAAGATGCTACGAAATCAGCATCTTCCAAGTCTAAAGGACTTTCCTTCTCTTCCGGGAAAACGACGACGAAAATTTCCAGTAAACGAAAAGCGATTTCCCAACCGGATTCCGATTCCGAGAACGATTCTTCAGCCCAGATGAGTAATGAGAAACTGAAATCAAAGGAAAAGGCAAAGGAGAAGAATAAGGTAAAACTGAAAAAAAGACCAAAAAAAGAGAGTAAGAAGCTGCTCTCGTTTGGTGACGATGCCTAAGACCATCCAACGTGACAAATCAATTTTGATTTAAGGCAAGACATGCAATATTATGTGAGTATCATGATGGTGCTTTCTTCCCTGGAGAATTCATGTTCTTCAGGCAACACACTGGCTATCCTGACCTCTTACAAAACCATCAGGAATAGATGGTCAGTGGCGCCTTGTATGGGTGGTGCTTGTTCTGTTGACGCCAGAGTCGGTCTCGTCCATCTTGAAGATTCAGAGCGTTCGGTTGTGTACGCTTCCTTCAGAGCGCAATGCAATATACATCATATCAGCCCTAGAGGATGTCTGACAAGATTAATCAGGACAGACGAAAATAATGATAAATGGAGTGAAACTTATTGAGATGGCAGGTAAAGTTCACTTGATTGCCCTTGATGCTGAGATATAAAAACGTACTCAGTACAAACCCAGTACTCAGCAACAGAATCCATCATTACACGCGTTGTGATCTGACTGGCAACGATAATTGGGGCATCGAAAATGAACCATTCGGCTCTATCCAAGGGAACGTACATTGTGATTTATATCCACTTGAAATAAATCTGTTGCTGTTGCCATTACCACTGTCAGATCGTTTCCCAGGTTTATCGAAAGAGAGCACCGTTCCCTTCGTCTCTATAAAATCCTTCTGTCGAGGAATAATTCTTGGGCGATAATCGTTCCTGAAAAACTTTGCCCTTCCTCAATTGGATCTCTCAGTAAATCTCAGTTTATTGATCTGCTTCAGTAGATGATGTCACCGGTCTTGTGTTTCATCTGTCAGGGCGTATTGACGCGAACTACAAACTTCTCTTGTTCGACAAAGGAAAGGAAGAACATCGGTTTATTCCCAAACGTGATGGAACAATTCTTCTCAGGCATCAACCGAGGAACAAGCGGAATTGATATTTTGAGTGCAAAATGAGTGAGGTGCAGGAATCAGACAGAGGTATTTTTTTCACTGGAGTATGTAAGCTTTAAAACATGAGAAATAAATAAGTCGAGCAGATACATGAAAACCGAGCGTACAACTTGATCCAATTTACATGATGTGCTTATCTTGGACGTACGGCGGTGACTGAAAAAAAAATGGACATTCATCTGGTCTGTTCCATTAGAAGGTGTTGTCCCCAGGACTCCTGCGTATGAACGAACTCGATTGTTCTACGTGGCGGTTTCACAAAAGCAATTTGGTAAGAAGAAAGATGTGTAATACGATCCTCAAACTCATTGTTTGGAATAAAGATATATCAACCAGGAAGAAATTTTGAATGACAATTACTATATACACTATAGACATGTGACCAAAACATGGATGTAATATTGAAAGCCTTACTACTATTACAATATATAGATACCGGGATCCCAATGATGTCTGAATTCTTCCATGGTCCAACATAAGGCCAAACTGATCAAACATTTTCGCTCAGAAGGACGTTTATTCCAGAATGCATACACTGTGAGCAGTGAGCTTGATCTTGTTCAATAGACACACTGATCTTTGGGACAGCATTTCGCCCGACGGATGGTGGCCCGTCACTACGACAGGACGCGACCTCCTTCAGGTCAAAAAAAGCTAGAAAACTCATTTGGGGAGAGGTAAGCTTTGCATATGATTTTGAAACGTTCTGATGTTGGAGAAATACTGACCAGTTTTGAGATTCTGAAAGAATTCAAGGATCATCCAGGGATACAAGGTGGCCATGTCATCAAGAAGGCCACGTACCGCTACCTCAAGTCCTACATGGCCTCTTCCCCTTTATACCGGGAAATAGATCCCACTTACCGGGAGAGCTCTACAGAAGCAAGAGGCACTCCTCATGCAAACGATTCCGCTCCTATCTGTACTTCTGGATCTACCTCTGTTTCTGTCTCTCCTGTACATGCTTCTGCCTCTACCTCTACCGCTACCACTTCCCTTGCTGCCGTTCCACTTGCTCCTCCTGTCTCCACTCCCACTGTATGCCACAGTTCATCTAAGAATTGAAACAACACTAACACTAAACACTAAGGCAATCGGGAGCTGGGGACCCCAACAAGGTTTGGCGTCAGCAGATTCTGAGCTTTTGGGTACTGTGGACCGTACTGATGGGCTGGCAGCTTTTCTTAAGAGCTGTGAAATAGCGATGGATCACCATCTGGGTGTCTTCAAGAACGCGGGAGTTACTAATCTGAAGTCGCTCAAAGTGCTGGCTGGATGGCCCGCTCAAGACCAGGCAGAAATTT
>Ga0153986_1000244_pt1 | contig 17442 bp, 22 predicted proteins | sample TSGA070MetaG_FD_104724 | JGI IMG/M metagenome (GOLD analysis project Ga0153986, IMG submission 104724) | Attine ant fungus gardens microbial communities from Georgia, USA - TSGA070 MetaG | ecosystem: Host-associated > Fungi > Mycelium > Unclassified | place: USA: Georgia, Alexander Wildlife... | reverse complement strand
TGTGTTGAATTGTCTTGTCTTGCCTTGGGTCCATCTTCAGTAGAGGGACCTGCCTCTACGAATGCACTCCTACAACCTCTCACACCCTTGAAAGCAGAAATAAAAATCAGTAGACGTTCTGATGATTCAGTTCCACTGAGAAACAGTCTGCTGACTATACAAATATTATAAAAATGATAAGTGATGGTGAGAGGGAATGGTTGAGTCCTTGGTTTCTGGGCAGACTAATTACCTTTGAGAAAAGGGTCGATTTTGCGGTAATCAAAATTTGAGAATTTCTTGAACTGTATCTTTGATCGAGGTGTTATTGCGTAAGATGCCGTCTGCTGCTTCCCATTTGTAGTGTGGAAATCTCATTATGTTTTCTGTTGTTCCAATAATAATCCTAGATACTACTGTTCGCACACACGCACACTCTCACTCTTCTGACGGAAAAACAGTGATTCCAGATTCTTAAAGTCACAGGTAAAAATAAAAAAACCCCAATCCAAAAATGGAAGGGAGAATGGGTTGCCAAGCCGCCGAGTGGAGAAGTCATTTTTTTTGAGATGTATACATTTTTTTTTACAAAAAAAAAAAAAAAGCTCGTTTGCCGCGGTGATGCTACCAAGTCAGGTCAAGTCCGAGGTACACAACCCCTTGGCCCAAAGATTGGATACCAGTCAGATAGTACTAACAAATTTCCTCTTGCCTCGGGGGCAGGCATATAGAAGGACGGACTGCGGTGCAATGCAGTTTTCATATCTTATCCTTCAAAAGAGATAAATGGGTACTCCATGGACTGTTCAATGTGATAGGGTTCTATCTCATCGCCCAAGTTTATCTATAGACCTAGATCGTTGTGTTCCCCCCCCCCTTGGGCGAGGATGTCACTCTTACCTTTGCTGTCTCTGCTGACAGTTGCGATCTCCACGCGTCCGAGAAGTTATGTGAAGTGGGCCATACAATTTTCTTGGGTTCTAGCGAATAGAATCGATGGAGTAAGTTTCTTGCGTTCATTTCACCATGTTTGAACATTTGAACATCAGCCTCGAAGTCATGTTACCTTCTCAACAACATGGAAAAGACAAGTGTTCATCAGGTGTCATCGGGCTGCTTCTCTCTCCAGTTTTTTTTTTTTTGAGTGAGTCATTGGTGATATTCGGCCGAACAGGGGGCCGTTTAGTGCCGAGCCTAAAAGAAAAAAAGTCAAAGTGACTGTTCCGTAGATTGTAAAGCCCATTTTATGAAATGCCTATTCAGTAAGTTAGTTAGCCAGATGAAGTATCTCTCGTGCCCGTGATTCTGAGTCGCAGCGTTTTTTGATCTGCACACATCATGTACATAAATAACATAAATAACGTTGACTGCAAACAAAGAGTTGCATTGGAATTCATCTCAAAGGAGTCATTTTCTTGTTCGACGCTACAAGGAGTGCTACAAGGAGGGGGATGCTGTGCGTGCTCATCTTATCATTAAATAAAAGGATCTTTGACAGCATCCTCAGCGCTGTTTCCATCCTTGTCTGATACATCATGATTTCTGCGCTCTATCCCTGGCAACGACGTAGATCCGAAAATTACAGAGTCTATGGGTAGAGGGTAGACCGAACCAGGCATGATGACCTTGGCACTAGGAGCTGGTGATGACTTCCAGGGCCAGCCTCGTGGCTGGCCACGTTCTGATCTTGCTAAAGTATGATCTAGGCGACCTTTTTATTCTTATAGATTTCCGGCCAGATACGCCTTCTTTGGTCAATTCTTCTTCCAGAGAAGGCTAAACCCCATAACAACTCCGGCTTTGTGAACTTGGCAGCTCTGTCACTATAAAGCTATCAATGTCCTCAGAATAGTTCTTTTGGTCTCTTTCCTGGGTTCGACTTGCTTCTCAGGCATCAGTGAAAGACTCTGCAAAAAAACGGTCACCTTGGATTCGAGGATGACGGATTACATAGCATCACCTCAAGTTTACGAAGAGTACCTGACTGCCCGTGAACGCTGCGCCCGTTGGGTCCAAACGCATTCCTTTGACCGAGATGGGTTTTACTCACCTTCAGTACCTCCAATGCAAATTGAGGGTTTCATACCCTCCTCATCTCCCTCTGATGCAGGCAGTTCACATTCATTACCGCCAAAGATGATTCTGAGGTATCCCGACGGCCGACCAGATATCCCTATTCCACATGTGACCCCTTCCCTGCGGAAACATGAACGCGATTCTCGTAATTCCCCATCTGAGCCTCCATATCCCCAACGTTCTCACACAAATACTTCCAGTAGACCACGTCAAACGTCTCCCGTCACCATCCATTCTTCTCATCAACATAGCCATGGATACACATCTCGCCATCCACATTATGGACTTTTTGGCGCTAATGCAGATTCACCAGAAGAAATTCGCATCCTTCCTTCGCAGGCACCTGTTCCTAGTCAACTACCACCTCGTTCTGTAGCTTCTTCGCATCGCCAAAGACCTCATCACTACAATTCGGAGTCAATCCCTCAGACCCGACCCAACCATGTTTACGAAGGAGATGATTCACTGCCCAGACCAATTGTGTACCCACCCCCATCATCTCGCCATTTTGATGCTGCACCACAAATCAATGCCCAGGAGCGGCCGGCTCCCTGGCATGGGCTTCACGTCCACTCATCCGGTAGTTCTACGAAGCACTCCCATGGGCTTTCGAACTACAGAATATTACCCACAACTGTTTGTGTACCTCAACATGGCTATGCTCCGCCTTATCCTCCTTCCGCCATTTTGTATCATCCTCCACCACCCCAAGGTCCGAATGGGATGATTTACAGTCATTCGGCTCCCATACCTATCCAGGGTGGTTCCCATCGGGCAGTCGTGCCTCCGGGTGATGTTGAGTACGGTAAAAGGAGAGGGACGCGCTCGCCTGGAAGAGTGCACAGAGTTTTGAGATCGGATGATGGCCAAAGACCCGATACCGAGAGTGTCGGCTCTCAGAGCACTTATTATGTTCTTCCTACACCTGGACAAAAAGCGCATATGGTTGTATGTCATTTTCAATTACTTTACTCATTACTTGTGCACTGAGCATCAGCCTGTTAGGCACCAAGCCCAGGTCAATCGATCCATACAGCTACGTCTACAACGAAAAGCCCTGGACAGAGCCCGAAGAAACCATTTTTTCAAAGGATTTTTAATTTCAAGAAGATCGGGCCTTCGACAGGAGGGTCAGTTCAGGGACCTCGGAACAAATTGCAGAGGCGACATTCTACTGGTGATAACGAACGGCTGAGGTTCGATTGAGTAGATTCATTACCGACAGCAGGCTACTTGATCTGATCCAAATGCTCAGGAAGTTGACGGAGGACGCTAGCACGAAAAGAACCAACCAAAAATCATGATGATGAATTGATGTAATATACTCCCAAGCCCAATCTCAAACAATGACCCAGACAAAATTGAAGAATTGTATCCCCATATGTCAAATAATCACTTTGTTTTCCCGTATCTCTATCCGCAATGACACGAAGAATGACACGACCACCTTGTCGCTTCCAGATTGGATCTACGTTTGATCTCCGCCGATCACTTCTAGTCGACGACTTACGTGCCAAGGGTTATGTCAAATCTATGGTTTCTTCACCCACTTTCCGCTTGAAATCTCATTTTTCAGCTTCCTTGGTTGAACACCTGATGGTGGTGTTATGTTATACTCATAACTTTTTGTAGTGCTTCTCTAAGGTGTTGTATTCCATCATCATCATATATCGTTAAAATTAAATCATTACGACCTTCGTCACGGTGTGTTAGCACCTGACTCTACCCCAAGTACTCTGCTGCTGATTAACCTCAAATTCAGTTGCAATCCTCCATGAATCATTACTTGACTTTTTCAAATGACTGGCCACGAAGCATCATCGCAAGAGGCTGGTAAGCAGGCTTTATTCTTGTTGAGAAGCAGTATACCAGATTGGCAATCTATCTCACCACGGAAAAGTTGATCTCTCATGAGGGGAAAGTTTGACTGCGACCATCAACTCTCAACTCTGGTTTCAATTCGTCCAACCTAACATATTGAGATTTCTGAGGTTGGAAAAATCATAACTGCCAGAAGATCTGTTTGGACCTAAGGAGTCTCTCCATCAAGGTTAGACACTTTGAGTGTCTCTAATACTATTCAGGAAAGAGAACTACAGCCAAGGAAATGATTCTTTGGTATGTCGGTATTGGACAAGATGCCAGATCATCTGAATAAGATGGAGGAAAGATTAAAATGACTGTGACTACCATGAAAGAATGGATTGGAATTTAGGGATGCGCTCAGGTAAAGCACTCGGGTATATGTACGGCATTGCAGAAGTAGTGACTATCCTTGCGTAGCTACCATTCAGGCGTGGAAATTTCTGACCAGTCCCTTTGATCTTCACGAGAGAACTCTTGGGACTACGTGCCCTATGAGATCCATGGTAGTGATGGAGTCGCTGAATATCTTCTAGTTCAGACTGTCTTTCAATATCATGACGATATTTTGAGAAACAGTTCTGATAATACATCCCCGTCACACATCACATATTGACCTTTCCTCGTAACACAGTTCACTCCTCTCACGCCTATGGAGAACGTACAGCCACGAATGCGTCAGGCAGCAATTAGAGCCAGAACAAATCTTGTCGAAAGTTCTTCGGATGAGAGCAGGAGGTCTGGGAACAAGGATGAGGACTATCGTTGTGCACCGCGAAGACGTAAATCAAATAAAATAAAAGCATACCGGAGAAGGATTCCACAGGAAGTGAATGTCGTATTCGCTGATACGAGCGTCAAGAGGCGAAGACGAACATCCACGGTAAATACGCAAGTACAATGGAAACGACAGCGTGGAGCTGCGCATAATGTGGCCGGTATTTCAGGCGGGGATTTGACACCAGTAGCTTTGGTCAGTTGGGAACCAAGCCCTTGGCACTGCCTCTAGCTCAATTTCTACTACAGCCCATTGGCACCCTTCGAGCTTCGAAAGGCGGGCAAACAAGTCGACTCAGGTCGCAGGTGATAGAAGCATCAAGCCTCGATGAGGACAGCGATGATCTGCCTGACATTGGGACGGTTCTGTCGCATCGAGATGCTTCTTCGAGCAAGGGCAAAAGGCCCCAGGAATCGACTCATGAGCGCCGACCCAAGTCACGGAGGAAATCCTCGCAGGCCGGCAGTGTTCCACCTCCGCCAAGATCACTACCCACCCTGGTGTCTTCTCTTTCATCAGGTCGTGGACTTGTGGATAATAATTCTACCTCCCCGACGAGTATCTCTGACCAATTCGACCTCTCATATCTCAACGATGATTACGACCTGGAATTGAACTCCGTATCCATAGGCGATTTGTGCCTAGCTAAGGTCAAGGCTGTGGAAACTACTTATTGGCCCGCCAGAATACTAGAAGTCAAGCAGTTTTCGACTGGAAAAGGAAGGCAGAAGAAAATGTTTCGCGTTATGTATCTGGATATGAAAGAAAAGTATATACCCAGGAATCAGTTTTACACCACCTCGCAGGAGGGATTTGGAACTTGCGCTGTGAGTAGATGTTTCTATTGGCAGTCATCCCTGACCAATGAATGATCGGTGCGTTCATAGATAGGGGAATTTGAATCCAGCCACGTAGACGTAGTCAACGACCTCGACGAAGGGATACCACTAAAGAACACCACTAGCACTAGTCAATCTTCATCTCGTTCTCGTTCTCGTTCCCTGTCCCCCGTCACGGTCGAAAGTCTCCCCATACTAACAGGTCCGGATTTCTGTGACCTTCCTCTTCACCATCAGCTTCCATATGTGTTTCCCATCCTCAAGGCTATTATGACTGGAGAGGCCACATGGGCCCTACGGAGGCACAACATGTATATTAAAGGTGGAATCACGCGGCAGGAACTAAAAAACGAGGGTGGAATGAGGGGTGCTGTTGATGCACGCAATGCAGATGCTTTCTTACCTCTCGTCGAGAAGTGGTGTCTGGGTGTGCGTGGGCCAAATTTTATCGAAGATCAAACTGAACAAACTCACATTGAAGATCGACATCCTAGAAACAATGTACACAACGAGGGCGCAAAGTTGGAAGTAGATGATTTGACAACAGCACGACATGCTTCGGAGGCAGCCTCTTCAGAGTCGTCTTGTCAAATTGTGAATCCCCATCTAGTCATCCAAGCGCAGGTTAGTTTTGCTCTTTAACTATTGAAATTCGTCAAATAGTTTTTTTGTAAGGGTGTAACACCTAAAATAGGAGAATCGGTAACTGAAGAGCCTCAAGCAGCTCAGGTGTGTAAGCTCTGTTGGACCCCATCATCCACTGAAAGAACAGTAGGTCAGGAATTCACCTGGGATAAAATCCACAAGAAGGGAGTCGAGTTCACCTTTTTCGCCTTCACATACCCCACGCACCGTTCGAGATGATCAGTTTTCTCGGAAAGCCCGGCCACGTCAACGTGGGTCTCCTGACTACGAAAACCTCTCCCCGCTCGACAAAGTACAATACTGCCTTGATGTACTAATACCGGAGGCTTTCAATCAGATTCTCCTCTGGCGGTTGGGTGAGAGGAAGTCGGTTGAAGTGATGTGGGATAACGTCAAAGAAGAAGAGAGGCTTCATGATCGCGGAGAGGAACTACTGGAAGAGACTGACTGGGTTATGGACATTATGAGGTTGAGGAAGATGATGGAGTCAAGTCTTAGCAAGGACAGATCAGAAAAGGAGCCAACTAGCGATAAAACGCTGAGAAGGACAAGGAGTGGTAGAGTAGGAGGTATGATTGGATGTTACAAAGAGTAGTGTCGTATGTTGTGTGCCCTGTATGACCAGTTTGAAGTCGTGGTGTCCTTCCCCTGACGAGTCTGGTCCACTCATTTTGATTATGATACAAGACGTTACTGTAAAGTTGCTTAATTATCACTTGTCTATTTATCAAAAACTTGATTTCACTGGTGGTCATGTAGGTATTGAGATAATTGTTTAACAATGAGCTGTACAGTTGAATTATGTGAATATATCAACCCAGTGCTTGGAGAATAATACTAACCTATCTGCACCCTGCTGATGTTGTGTTTACTTAACCACTCTATCTATCAAATCTACGTGGGATCCTGTAACATGATTGCCCATATGCTTTATGACAGGATACTTTATTTCCCCTTCATTTATATAAATACCTTTTGATCTTCATTGAATTATTGTCTTTGGTCCTGCTATTCTGCACGAAGCCTCAAAAACACATGAGCACAGGTTGTTGAAGGCGGTACGCTGGTTACTTTCATCTCCGATCTACTACAGCTTCAAAAGCTTGCCTGAACACCATCTCGGTTGAATGGCACCGGCTTTGGATGATCCTTGGCTTGCAGGACGACATTTTGGCATCGTGATAGATGCTGGTTCTTCTGGCTCTCGTTTACAAATCTATAGCTGGCGAGACCCAAAGACAATAGATCTTTTGAAGGAAAGAAATACGCTACCAAAGGTAGAGAAGGGCTCTGAAGATGATAAAGGATGGGTATATAAAGTTGAACCAGGTCAGTCAGTTCCATCACCTTGAACTTATCCCTCGTCTATGTCTGGAACATACGCTAGGACTGTCGTCGCTAGCTTCGAATCCAGCCGCTGTTGGAGCGTATCTGAAGCCGTTGATATTACACGCTGTAGAGGAGATACCTCCGTCCCTGCACTCATCGACATCTATATTTCTCTTGGCTACGGCAGGCATGCGATTACTTGTGCCGGAAGAACAGGCAGCCATCCTGACACATACGTGCCACTACCTACGTTCTTTCAACTTCAAAGTTGATGATCCGTCAGAGACCTTGGGTCCTTGCGGAAGGAGCGTACGAATTATCACGGGAGAAGAGGAGGGGCTATTTGGCTGGATTGCAGTGAACTATCTAATGGATGGGTTCAGGAGCAAGTTATCCAGTAACAGCAAGGAGCGGGAGAAAGAGACTGATTTTCTGAGGACGACTTATGGATTTTTAGATATGGGAGGTGCATCAACACAAATTGCATTCGAGCCTAGTGCCGAACACGAAAATGACGTGAAAGGAAAAGGTTTGGTAGATGTACGATTGAGGTTATTGAGTGGGGAAGAGATTCGGCACAAGGTGTTCGTAACAACATGGTTGGGATACGGGACGAATCAGGCTCGAGAAAGGTATGTGAAGAAGATGATTCAGGAGTTTGAAGAAACCCGCGCTACTGTCGAGATTTTGGATCCTTGTCTACCAAAGGGCTTGAAAATTACTGAAAGCGCAACCAAGATTGCTGGTACTGCCACAAAACTCTATACATTGACGGGAACCGGGTCTTTCCAGCACTGCGTACGCAAAACGGCACCATTACTGAACAAGGATTCGCCATGCCCAGATTCACCTTGTCCCATGAATGGCACCTATGTCCCCCCTATCGACTTTTCTGTATCTCACTTTATTGGCGTGTCAGAATACTGGTATTCCTCGGAACACATTTTTGGCTTGGGGGGCGCATATGACTTTGTACAATACGAGCGTGCAGCTGTGGAATTTTGTGGACGCCACTGGACGGGAATTGAGAAACAGCACGAAGAATCACGGAAAAAACATCAACTAGGAGGGGACGGTGAGGTCATGAAGGACGGAAAGGTAGTTGGGATTGATCTCTGGGGACCGAAAGTGGAAACACCCAGGTTGCAGATGCAATGTTTCAAGGCAGCATGGATTGTGAATGTGCTTCATGAGGGGCTTGGGATGCCCCGGATAGTGGATCCAGAGGGAAACGGCACGACTAAAGGTGATCAGGTGGCTGAACAAGCACAGCAGAAGGGTTTAGGAAGACCACCGACATTTCAGTCTGTGGATATAGTCAACGATACTGCTATTAGCTGGACGTTGGGTAAAATGGTCTTGGAGGCAAGTAAGGAAGTACTTCCGATAAAACAGAGCGATAAATATATTGTCGATCCTGTTGACGATATCGAGGGTTATTTACTGAAGCCTATCCGACCACCCTTCTTTTCGATATTAATGGACGACATCGAAGATAAACTGGCGTCTCATTTACCTTCTTCATTAACCCGTGGTTCTCTGGGGTTCTCACCAGTGCTGATACTAATTTGGATGGTGGTGGTTTTCATCTTATTTATCATGATATACCCACTAAGGCGGCGGCTGAAGATGAGTCTTCTTCGATGCATGCGAGGAAAGAGGGATTTTCGTGGAGAGTCTGTGGAAGAAGGGAGGTTTGTTAGTGAGAATAGATCCACTGCGCCAACTTGGCGACCTCATCTATGGGTGCGACGGCTCTTGTCCCGTTCAGGTGCAGCGAGAGACGGAGATGTACATCTGCTTCCTCATCTCCAGCCTTTTGGTTCATCGAATTCATCAAACTCGCCACAGACTCTGCCTTTAGAGAGTCCAATAGAAGCAACCGTGGTCAGCTCGACACGCTATACGGCTTCTCCTGGACCTGGCAGTATGGTCCATGATGGACAACAATTCCTAATGTCGCGTTCACGAAACTCATCTCAATTGAACCTAGAAGAATTTGCGCGCCGACCTGCGCCTGTATCTAGATCTGATAGCACACTTTTCTCTCGAAAGCAACCGATGACATGATGTTTTTTTTTTTTGCTAATTTTACTTGTCATGTGACCAATACCCTCGACTCTTCGGACAATCATGTCAATTGACCTTGACTGGCTCAAGCTTGACGCGTCGCTTGCAGACCATGTCGTTGACCTGCTTAATCGGCAACTTGACAGCGTAGAAAGGCCGTCTTTCATTGGGCCTGTGCAAGTAGTAGCCCTAGACTTTGGATCCAATGCCCCTGATGTGGAATTGATAGACTTGCGCGATATTTATCGTGATTTCTTGGAGGACGAGGACGAAGATGAACGCCATCCGGTGAAAGTGACGGAGGGTGGAGATGACGATGATGATTATGAATGGGTTTCGCGCCGAGCAGGGGTCAGACAAGATTTGACACCAATTGGAGGCAGTAGGCAGCACTATTCACATGTGCGAAGCCATTCTGGAGATCGTATTTCTCCGAGCATGGATCCTTGGACCTCGGGATTGAGCCGACCTCCAAGCTTCAGTACCTATGGGATGCAGTCATTCAGTAATGAAACCCCCTTTTGCCCAAGTCCATCACCAGCAACGCCTTTTGTCATGGTACCCAGTCCTTATCATACCGAACGCACGCCTCAAATCGAACTGGAGAGCTCTCTAGACGAAGCTATTGCTCCACCGGCGCTTACAACTGAACCGCTCAATAATCCCTATCCGAACGTGCAACTTCATCTACATATCAACTGGCGGTCTAATATTCGTATATCAATACAAACGTCGCTCCTCATCAACTATCCCTCGCCTATGTTCATGTGCCTCCCTATTCGACTCTCTATAACTGGCCTTGTTTTCAACGGAGAGCTTGCTGTAGCATATGAAGGAAGGAGAAAGCGTGTACACCTATGTGTCCTTGATGACCTTGATCCTTACGGACCTGCCGGTTCTCGAAGGATGTCGAACTCCTCTTCAAATTCACACACTCTCTGTTTGGGCTTGGGCCCTCTCGGACACACTCCTACGACCCATACTCGGCCTGCAAAGCCCGGTCTTCCAATTGGCCAGAGACTGCTGCCTTCAATCTTGATTGAAAGTGAGATAGGTCAGGCGGATAAACATGTGTTGAAAAATGTAACCAGAGTTGAGAAATTCATCCAGGACGTGATTCGGAAAACGGTTGAAGAAGAGCTTGTATTTCCCAGTTTTCACACCTTGGTTATGGGCGAGAGTAGATGACTGTCGCAACTGTTGCGTCTTCAAGCCAGAAGAATACGCTATGCTTCTGTTTTTTCTTGTGAGTGAGGAGTTTTTTTTTGCTTTCATCGTTTTTTGAGCTTGACAAAACAGATCAAAGACGTTATTTCACCATGCATGACAACTACTCTCGTATTTTTAAATGGTTTTTCGACAATCCTTCCAAGCGAAGATTCTTTTCAAAGTCAGAGAGAGATCTACAATTCGTTGGCTTATTGACTGATGTTCCACAGGCATCCATCACTCATGGTTGTATTATATTTTAATTCGTTATCCTCCGTGGCGAGGTCCGTCCTCGAGATGTCGTAGCTAAGCTTCACAAAGTTCACGGTGTAATGTAAGATATACATCCTCAGTGCAGCCCGGAATTTAATCTTTTTCTTGATAAAACTGACAACGCCGCCGAGCCCAGTTGCCAAAAAATAAATGTTCTGTGTTCACCGATGACAAAAAACATGTTCTGCATGCTAACCGCGGGCAGGAACGCCCCTCCTCGGCCTGCCACCCCGCCTTCCATATCCCCCCCAGCCGCCGACATACGCACCGGGCCCCATCAGCCCGACACCCCCCGGCTCTCCAAACGTGGCAACATTCCTCTCCCTCTCTTCTTCCCTCCGGTTCCGTCCAGCACCGCCCGCGCCACCCCGCCTTCCACCACGTCCGCCCACACCACCTGGCCCGCTCGGGGGTGTCGACGTGGACGATGACAGAGAGTCAAAGAACGACCTCTGCCGGTTGTATGCAGGCTCTTTCTTCTTTTCTGACGCGTTCGAGTCATTGGACGGCGTGCTCCCGGACTCGTTGGGCGAGGCAATCCCGTCTGCCAGGGTGGCAGTAGCTTCCTGGCGTGCGAGGGCAGCTTTGTTGAACTTGGCATTCATGGTCTCGAAATCGAAATCCGTCGCGGGAACGTTGATCTGTTCGATCGGCTGTTGTTGTTGTCGGCCACTACCGCTTCGTTTCCCTGTACCGGCGCTGGTGGAATGGCCATTGTTGACACGTAAATCTCCAAGAGCACGTTCAACGGTTTCAAGAGAAGCAGCGGCGTTTTGTACAGAGGTCCCACCGCCCGCACGGCGAGTGTGCCCTCCGGTTTTAGTGCGCGGCTGTCGAGGCTGCTGAGTCTGCTGTGGCTGAGACGAGGGCTGTTGAGTCGATTGAACGGGTGCTTGAGCAGCTTGCGGTGATGGTTGAGCAACACTTGCAGATTGAGGTTGTGGACCCTGACGGCTGAAACTCGGCTGCTGCTGAGCTGGGGCAGGAGCGACGGATGCACCAGGAGTAGCCTGAGCCGGGGCGGGGTAGGGAGAATAACTGGTGGATGTTTGACCTGGAGCGGAAGCCTGAAAATCAAGTCAGTAAAACAGGGATCATTGCACGTCGAGCATCAGAAGGAAGGCAACGGAAATCTCCACATGGGTTTTTTGCGCTCTCGGGAGATTGTTTTTTACATCCGAATTGGATTCATCATGCAAGACACGCGACAAGGGCAGACGAGAGCTCACCCCCAGGACAGCAGGGTCGTCATGGACACTCCGTTGGGGGACGGGCTCATCCACGGCGAGATCCTTCACTTCCGAGGCCCTGAAGATGATATATTGATAGGGCTCCTGCACTGGAGGTATGAATTCATTCGGCGGTCTGTGGAAGAGGTGAAGACGTCGTTCGCCGGGGTGGGCGAGGTACGCACCGACGAGACTCGGTGCCCATGGAATACACTGTCGAGATCAGGAGGACGTTGGGGGAAAAAAGAGAAGCGAGCACCATTGGATAACTGGATCGTGGAGGCGCCGGGGTCGATGCCCGCGAGTGTGCCTCTGTAGCGGACGTCGGAGTGGGAGACGAGCGAGATGGATTTTCTGTCGGCGGGTCAGCACGAGGCAGGCGGTGAGGAGGAGCACAAGGCAGACCCGATGAAGCTGAGAGCCATGGGGGGAGAGAGCGAGCGAGGAGCGAGGCGTGCGCCCTTTATTTGGCACTCCGACACCAAACAACCACAACCACCATGCTGTCTCTTGCCCGTCGGCTCGCCTCGACGACGAGCAGACCCGCCAGAATCCTCGCCCCAGGTGCGTCGCCCGGCACAGGATGTCGCCGAGCTCACCCCCGCAAAGACAGCACACCCTTGTCTTCGTGCCCCGAAGGAACCAAGATCGAGGGAGCCAACATCCTCAAGGGCCAGGCACCCGTGCTGGCCATGGCCGACGACCAGTACCCGGCATGGCTGTGGACCGTGCTGCGGCCCAAGGTGCACGACGACGCGGGGCCTGGGAGCAGGGCCGAGCGCCAGCAGCGCAGGGCCGCGAACAAACAGCGCATCAGAGACAGGAACTTTATGTCTACACAGAGATGATTTGTATTATTGTGGGCCTGCGAGCAAAGAAATATTCGAAAGTGTGTCCAGTAGTAAAAAGTAGCTTATCTACGCCCTGTCATCACGTCTTGGCAGCACCAGGCGCCGTGGGCGGCGCGCCGCTCAGGTGGGGGTCAATGGCCTCGGGGGGGTTGCCAGGAGCTGGCGGCGGCGGCAGCGGCGCGTCCGAGTACGCTCTGAACGGCGGCTGCGCCACCAGCGGTCGGTGGAAGCGCGCGCGGAACTCGTTCGCGTTCGGGTCGGGATTCGGGGCAAAGGGCGCGGGGTTGCCGTGCTCGTCGTGCGGCAGGGGCATGTACGGGGGCTTTGCGGTGTGCTCTGCATAGTGCATGTGGCGCTGTGGGAGGTGAGACAGCTGCGAGCGAGCGAGAGAGAAGGAAAGGCACCTGGTGGTCCCAGCGGTCCCACGCCTCTGCGATGACGGGCTCCAGCGAGGCGAGCTCGTCGTTCGTCATGTTGAGCGTGCGAAGGAGGTGCTGCTTGAGCAGCGGCGCACAGGAAAACGACAGCAGGAGCGTCGACGCAAACGTCTGCCCGCCGATGAGGTTCGTCTGCGGGAACGGCGGCTCGTGGGGCATCGGGATGGGCTGCATGTCGTGCACGACCGGCGGGTACTGCCCGTCGCCGTGCCTGTACCCGCCCTCGTCGACCCCCATCATCTCCCCGCCCATCTCCAGCCCGAGCTCGCGCATCTTGCGCTCCTTGATCATCCGTCGGTGCTTCCGCTGTCGCTCGCGCGCTGCGGCCCGCACTCGGTCACGCCGCGCCATCTCCTCCAGGGTCATCTCCCCCGGCGCTATCAGCGACGCCTGCGGCTGCGGCTGCTGCGGCTGGGGTGGTGCCGGCGGCTGTGGCGCTTGCTGCTGCTGCTGCTGGTGGTGGTGGTGGTGGCTCCCGTCGGCACCGTACACCATGATGCCGACAACCGCACTTCTGTCCCGCTCTCGTTTGCGCCGCTGTCGCTCAGCAGCTTTTTCCCGCTTGACCCTCTGGCTGTCGGTCTCGCCCTCGCGCGACCGCTTCCGCGAGGTCGACCCCGTCGGCGTCTGCAGGTCGTTGTCCATTCAGTTTTTTTATTATCTCGTTCGCTGCCTGATCCCTGGCGTGACGTCCCAACGGCTTCAGCAGGTGTCCAGTGACAATATCGTGACGGTTAGTGACGGGAGGTGCTGGCTTTCCTGTCACACCCGCCACACTTATCCTCCATCATCAGCGTGGGAACATTGCGTAACATGGCATTATATTTATTTCCTCAGCATGCTTTCCCGCCCCGGGCCAACCCCAATCCATTCCACCGGCACCCCGACATGCGCCTCTATGAACTCGACATACTTCCTGCAGTTCTCTGGCAGCTCCTCGTAGCGCCTGGTGTCTCCTATCGACGTCTTCCAGCCAGGCAGCGTGGTATACTCGACCTGAATCTCCCCAAGGAGGTCCAGGTCGGCTGTATCACATCATGTCAGCGAACCCCCATCGACAAAAAACTGAATAACCTGGGAATCCCTCGACCTTTTCTCCATTCTTTTTTTTGTACGCCGTCCCGACCTTGATCTCCCCTAATCCGTCCAGAACGTCTACCTTGGTAAGGTTGAAGCTATCGTATCCATTGATCAAGCAGGAGTGCTTCAGCACGACAAGGTCCAGCCACCCGCATCGTCGTCGTCGGCCCGTCGTCGTACCAAACTCTTTCCCGACTTCCTGCAAGTGCGCCCCAATGTCCTGAGAGATCGTCAGAAGTCTTGCATCGCCAAAATCCGACAAACGCACGTTCAATTGCTCAGTTGGGAATGGGCCACCACCCACACGTGTCGTGTAGGCCTTCATCACGCCAATTGTCTTCCCAATCATCTTCGGGGCGATCCCAAGGCCTGTGCACACACCACCCACCGAAGTCGACGATGATGTCACAAATGGGTACGTCCCAAAGTCCAGGTCCAGCATCAGTGCGTTCGCCCCTTCGACCAGAACTTGCTTGCCCCCAGTTATGGCTTTATGTATGTATACAACGCTGTCCACGACATAGGGGCGCAGCCGTTCAGCAAGTCCTTTATAGCGTTTGATTTCGCCTTCTGTGTCGTACTCGAAATGCCCATAGCGTTTGTATCTGCCTTCCACAAGACGACGGAACTTGGACTCGAAGGAGTCGTGCTCAAAGAGATGGTGTACACGGAGGCCAGAGCGTGAAGCTTTGCCGGAATAAGCAGGGCCAATGCCTTTCTTTGTTGTGCCAATGCTAGTCAAAGAAAAATTGAGATCTTGTTGAGTAGAGAGAAATAGAAATACCTGGATCCTCCGAGCTCGACTTCCTTGAGCCCGTCGACGATCTGATGAAAGTCGAACACGAGATGGGCGCGATCTGATATGAATAGGCGATTTGTACAATCCAGGCCTTGCAACGTGAGTGTAGGATGGTGAGCTGATAGGTCTATCCCTACCTTGTGATTGCAACGCATCCAGTTCGGCGAAGAAGGAAGGCATATGGATCACGACACCGGAGCCAATGAGACCTATGCACTTGGGGTTGACCAGGCCTTTCGTGTAGATGAGCTTGCATTCAGAGCGATAGAGAGAGAGAGAGACACGGACCGCTCGGAAGCAGATGAAAGGCAAACGTGGTCAGCGCCTTTTCGGGGCCGACGGGCACGACGATGGTGTGCCCAGCGTTGTTTCCACCCGCACATCTAGCACAGATGTCGACTTGTGCCGATAAGATATCTACCAGCTTCCCTTTTCCTTCGTCTCCCCATTGGGATCCGAGAACGACCGTCACTGAGAGAGAAGGAGAAAAAAAAAAAAACAAAAAGTCAGGATAGTGTCACCAATGAGCCTTTTGTGTTGGAGATACCGCTCATAGATTATGGGAAGCAACGACCGCAAGATAGGGACCCCAGAAAAAATCAGAAATTGATCGCACCTTTCCGGCTGTATCCGGGGGTTTGTGTGTTGTGAGTAAATCTATCTTTTTTGTTTGTTTCGATGCCTCCATTTTCGTCTCGTCCGCTCACCGTTTCACGACTGAACCGATCTATCAAGAGAAACCCTGCTCTTTTCGGTGTTCCCTTTATTCTGCTCATGGTTGCTGCGTCGTATGGCCTAACGTCGTTCACTCAAATCAGATACGACCTTCAAGACCACAAAGTGAAACAGGTAACGAAGGAGCAAGAACTTGGGATAGATAGAAACAGGAAAAAGTTTGATATCCGGGAAGAATACTTTGTGAGCCATTTTTCCTCTCTCTCTCTCTCTCTTATATCCATTCTGAGCCGAGTTTTTTTGGGATTTGTTTAGCGGTTGAGTGCTACGATGAATGAGGATTGGGAGCCCAAGCGAATACAACGACCAAAGGGCGTACCAGAATGGGGTGTACCCCCAGCTGAACCTCCGTCTAAACAGGCTTAGATTCTTCCCCCCTTGAAGTTACACGACCCTTCGTCTGATCTGCTGCACTCCAGTCTTGGAGGAATGTAGAACAAGAGCTCAACCTTTGATTTACGTTGCTGTGGATAAGATCGGGGAGTGTTTTTTGGTGTGTATTCCTTGGAGGGGCAACAGAAATTGAGTAATGGACATATCTGAAAATGAATGAAAAGAAAAAGCCGTATTCTCCTTAATTTGCGATCAAGTTTCTATGCCAATGCAATAATTGAAAAAAAAAAAACAGAAAGAAAAGATCGTGCGTCGGGGATTGGAAAAGTAACTGATAAGCGTTATCGAAGTTGGGCTAGTGTCAAAGGCCTTTTACTAACATGGTCTAGTTGTGGGTTTTCTCATGGTGCTACTCAATCATCAGGTTGTGTTGTGTAGGTAAGATGAGACGAAGGGATGGAGAAGTGAGAATACGGTTCAATTTTGAGGGACTCAATTGCCACATCCGTTTCAGCAATCGGCCAGAATCCAAAAGGCTTTATTCAAGGTCATTGGATCTTTGTATACCTCATCTCATGCGTTTGATCGTGAATCACAGGACGCATGAGAAGGATAAAGCTCGCCTTTTGAAGAGACGGGCCCAAGTGAAGATGAGATCTCTGTGGTATATCATTTAGAGACTAGGATGCTTAGATGAGCTCCCTAAGAAGATCCGTCATTTGACGACCTCAGTGAGTCCAATAAACCCGAAGACATTTCCGAATTCTTTGGATAAATGTGCAAGCTCCGGGATGATGACTGAGACGAAGAATTGCATTCAGCGCCTGTCAAGAACGTGTCTTTGTAGTCATTTGGGGACTGGGACTAGCTCAAGTATCTGTGAGAATGTTGGAAACTGACCTGCAGTGGTGAACATA
>Ga0153986_1000243_pt1 | contig 17482 bp, 26 predicted proteins | sample TSGA070MetaG_FD_104724 | JGI IMG/M metagenome (GOLD analysis project Ga0153986, IMG submission 104724) | Attine ant fungus gardens microbial communities from Georgia, USA - TSGA070 MetaG | ecosystem: Host-associated > Fungi > Mycelium > Unclassified | place: USA: Georgia, Alexander Wildlife... | reverse complement strand
AGAGACTCACAAGAAACTCACAATATTAATCAATTACCTAATCATCTCCTTTGTAGGACCCAAAAATTCTGTCAAGATCTTCGCACTACACAGAAATCGTTGGATCAATATTTACATTTTGGTCTCTAGTCTTTTATTACGATACTCCAACAGTTACCCAGAAATGTGTGGTTATTGATAATTGTCACTACCATACCCGTCCACTCAAGCGCACAATGGAATGGTAATAATTATCCACAAAGGTGAGCCTTGATGTATCGAAATCAAACTTAGAAGGGAGATGCCCTTGGAATTTTGAACAGATCCAAAAGGTCCTCTGACTCGGCATGATCAATACCTGCATCATGACGGTCTGTATCACTATCATCACCATTCCAATCCATTTCTTCCACGGAAGCACTCCTGTCATCGGCAAGATCATCTTGTATCGCCCTCTGGTGTTCAATGCGAAGGCTCGTACGGCTAGACAAAGCATTGCTCAGAAGAGAGATGAAGGGTACTGGTTTTTCACAGGTGTCGACAGTATCCAATGACTCATCCGATTCACCTGGACTCCGCGTCAAGAAGCATAAAAAGTTATCTTCACCAGCAGAATTTCCAGTCGCACTGGTCACAGAGCAACGAAAAGATTTGGATAGAACAGGTTTGTGGGGTGGTGGGTGGGATACCTTTGGGCGTTTTGGTGTTGCCGGAAAACCACTCTGAACTCGTGCAGTCCTTTGGGGCCAACACTCAACGAAAGGCTCCCAGGACCAGTCACTCATGGCATCAAGATTTTGGTCATTAATTTCAGGTGCTTCATCTGTAGATAATAATCCATTGCGATGTGATGAGATCCATTCCTTCTTGACCATGTAATCAGCCAACCATGATCTGAAGTCTTCAACAGAATACATCCCAGTTTCACCGGTGTGTAGTTGTTCAATCTCCCCTTTTTCAATGAGAGAAAATATGCAAGCCAAAAGTGATGCAACGAGCCAGGGAAGATCATGACTCTCGAAGACCGACGATAACACGACAAGAATATCTCGACACTCGCTAAGAGATTTCGTGTTAAGCAGGAGACTGCAGAAAGGGGCAAATGTCGAAAGTGAGGGACGGTAGTGTTGCACTTGAATATGTAGATAATCGTCTGAGCTTGGTGGGTGAGATCCACTGGCAAGCCAGAGACTATAAAGGCAAACAACAGCATTACCATGCACATGCATCAATGAGTCGCCATCGTAACCCTCTGCTTCCGTTTTGTACAAACAGGAACGATGATGTTCAATAATGGTGTCGAGCAATTCCTGGTTCTGGATGGATAGCAATCCTTCAGATACCAAGCAAACTGAAGGCGAGCAGATTTCAACACAGAAGTATAACCAGTCTCGGAGTTGTTGATCTAAACCATCTGTGGGTTTTGACCCGCTTTTGTGCGTGGAGATAGCCTCAGATAGGCCGCTTGTGATGACAATGGCTAGAGCAGCATGGTCGTATCGAATAAATTTACGGATGAGGCGCCTGGTCGCCTTGGATCTCCATACATTATCTGATGCTCTCTGGAGAGCTGAAGTCGTCAATCGAGCAAAGGTAGACGAGGGGAATCGCACGGTCCAGCTGGAGTATAAATCCACAAGGAATCTCCTATGATTGGAGATGCGCGATGGACTACTCGACGATGTTTCAAAGGCGTAATCTAGAACTGCATCAAGGAGTGCCTCAGATTCATGGCAGAGTCGGTGATCCAATGTGACATTTAATAGGGCAAGGTATAAGGTGCCATTTTCAGGACAGGTTTCCAGTATTATGTGCAATGCATGCATCATGAGTGTTCGACTGCAACGGACGCGGTAAGATAAATCTAAAACATGGGGATGATCTAAGCACTGACAAGCGGTATCTCGGGGGGATTTCTTCATACAAAATTTCTACTGTGTCAGGGGTATCCCTTGCTGCAAAGGCCTCCTCGCGAGGTATCTGAGCGCCAAGTATAACGGAACATAGATCAGCGAGGGATAGGATAGAAAATTTCATTTGTTGACCGATGGCCCTGGACAAGAGGTCGTGAAAGCAGTCGCGGATGGCATAGACTCTCTTTGAGAGCTCAAAAGCTTGAACGGTATCCCGGTTGAAATGAATTCGAAGGCCAATTTTGGAAGGATTCTCCAATGGCAAAAGAGCCTGATCTTCTCCCAAATGTTGACCTCCGAAGTCTGCTGGATGTTCCTTTATGTAAGATGAGAGGGCAGAGCATTTGTTCTTGAGCGGGCGGAGGAGACGCATGATACGGGATACCGTCCATTCTGCAGAGGTGCCGTCATGGATGGTCATAAGTTGTCCAGGAGGGACATGCTCAGACGACAAGATGAATTCAAAAGCTAGAACATGCAGGCCCACGTGACCGATATCATGAATTCAAATGACCGGATGGATTTTAAGCTTGGGTGTAGCCAGTAGTCTCACAGTCTGTAGCCAGGGCATCGCAACGAGCAAATTAAGACGCCTTTTGAGTGCTGATGGCCGTCACAGCAACTGTTAATGACCGGCGTGTATCAGATATCGAATCAGGGTGTTGAAACCAATCCGAGCGAGAGACTGACCTTCAGTGGCAAGATTCCCCACGACTTATTCCGTTTCAAGGTGTGCTGATTCTGCAATCTGATTTGTATATATCGGTCTTCTTCTGGTCGCTCTTCCCGTTGTACAGAAAGACGATCTGCTGCTGACACTCAAGTCTAGCTATGTCCACAGCAATATCCCCGACGCTGAGCTCCCCAGACGGAGACCAGGTCTTCTCAACTCCCCAGATCACACCAGGCGTCGAACACAATCAAATATCCCGACACAGCAGCAGGCCCACAACCTTACACATAGACCATCTCCGCGATACAGAATGGAATCCTGACATTACTGTCGACACCCCAACCCCAGTGGCCAATATCAGTGATCCTCAAGATGTGGATAACTCAGTCAACCAGCACAAATCACGCACGCTGATGAAATCCGTTGATTCTCCCTGTTTCGTGCACTCTCACCTCGACAAAAGCGCCTCTCTTACGGATTGGCTGAAAACTAGATCTGCTGCAGACCAACTCATCATAGGCGACTTGGGTGTCGCCAAGTCCCTTCAACATTCTGCCTCCGCAAAGCTGCACATATCCAATGGAGCTTCGGCATTCAGTAGGCCCGGGCCTGATCGTGTGTCGAGTCGTGAAAGTGATATCGAGGAGGACGAGTTTGTTGGAAGTTTGACAAAACAACTTGCAGAGACGGCAGTTGGAGTCCGCGAGATGAGCAAGCAGTTAGGTATGGTGCAAGTACCATAGACAGCATGCCCCCTCTTATACGTGATGCCATAGGGCGCGCTCGTGTTCAGTCCAATATCCAAAATGTTCTTATCATCACAAAAGCACGCGATAACCGACTTATCAAACTGACCCGTGAACTCGCTTTATATCTCATGCTTAAACGTCCACCCAGCACAAAACGAAGACTGGTTGTGTAAGTGGCTTGGAAGCAGAATCTTCAGGTGTCAATTAATCTTTCAATAGGTACGTCGACAGCCAACTCCGACACTCGAAGCGTTTTGACGCTCAAAGCATCCGACGAGATCATCCAGAGCTATTTGATCCCTTTCCGAAGCGTAAACCATCAAGTAACAATTCATCCCCTGGTACCTCCTCGAACGCTGGAAGTGGAAGTGATTATCTGTCTGATGAAGGACAACTTCGGTACTGGACAAGTAGCATGTGCAGCAATAGTCCCCATTTATTCGATTTCGTCGTCACTGTGAGTATTTGGTTTGTCTATGATCAAGACCCCCACGTATTTGTATGCAGCTTGGTGGTGATGGTACGGTGCTATTCACCTCCTGGTTATTCCAGCGTATAGTGCCCCCTGTGCTCCCTTTTGCCCTCGGATCTCTCGGTTTCCTCACAAATTTTGATTTCAATGACCATCAAGCGGTCATGGACTCAGCCATTGAGAACGGCATCCGCGTCAATCTTCGCATGCGTTTCACATGTACTGTCTATCGGGCGGTTGTAAACGAAGTTGGCAAAGGTCGAAAAGCGGTAAAGCGTGGGGAGACCGGAGAGATATTGATGAACAATATAGAACAGGGCGGTTGGGAAGCTGTCGAGGGCGGATGGTCAGCGGGCCACATTAACACTGAGGGAAAGCCTACCAGGGACAAAGAAATCATGTGTTTCACGACTAGGCCCGTCGAGAAATTTGAGGTATTAAATGATCTTGTGGTGGACCGAGGGCCCAGCCCCTATGTAAGCCTCCTTGAACTATTTGGTGAGTCTCTATCGTATCTTATGTCGACATTTACTAATTTCAGGACAGGTGATGATCATCATATGACAACCGTTCAAGGAGATGGGCTAACGATTTCAACGCCAACGGGTTCCACAGCTTATTCCGTATGTTCCAATTCTTCCTTCGTGCGGGTCATCTGAATTCACCCGCTATCTTAGCTTTCTGCAGGAGGTTCTCTCGCTCACCCAGAGATCCCCGCTATATTAATCACCCCCATTTGCCCCCATACATTATCATTTCGTCCCATGCTCCTGCCTGACAGCATGGAACTCCGCATATGCGTCCCTTACAATTCAAGAAGTACGGCATGGGCATCTTTTGACGGACGCGGACGAGTAGAATTGAAGCGTGAGCTATCTATACACTTGCACCTTCTGATGATGCTGATGCTGATGACCAGAGGGAGATCATATCAAGGTCACTGCGTCAAAATATCCATTTCCGACTGTCTGCGCAGAAAACCAGTCCTCGGATTGGTTTCACGCAATCTCCCGGACCTTGAAGTGGAATGAACGCGAGCGTCAGAAATCCTTTGTCGTAGTAGAAGAGAATCCGTCGAAACCAGAGAAATACAAGAAGCGTCAACAATTCACCAACAGTGGTCTCGATGAAACTTTGTGTTCGAAAATTGATGAAAACTCTGACGAAGAGCAGGATGAAATTTCGGACGACGAAGAGGATGATCACTTTGACATTGATGATTCGTCTCCAGAAGCCGACATAGCACCTGTGCCTGTCGTCAATCCCTTATCTCCTCAGGAAAAAGCTGTTGCGACTGACAAGATCCGCGAGTCTCAACATCAAGACCGTGTTGTCGCAAACCTAAAACGAGAGCACCGCCGCGCGTCCAGATCTCGCTCTCGGTCGCGAGTATCGACCACTAGACTTCCATTATCCTCTCATCAACAACCATCTCCACGACACGTCGATTTCGAGGTGCCCTCCCAGAATGAACTTGGTTCCAGGCAAGATATGTACCTTGATCGACCCTCAAGTGGGAAGAGTCGTACATCCGACCATGAATCAGAGGAGTTTGCTCCAGTAATGCACAATAAGACTCGGACTAGGTCTAGCTCGAGGTTACGAGATCAGCAACATGGACCTCGTGCATTTGCCGTATGGGGCAATGACGAGAGCGACAGTAATGCCAGTGACAGTGATTCAATATCTAAAGTATGAGCATCACACACTATGTTTCCTGCGCCCTTGTACTTTTTTGCAATATCTATGTACTATGGTTCGTTCGCACGATGGCCAGTCATCAATAGAATACTGTGTCCCGTTGCGCAAATCTCTCTAGTGCCCGATAGTCTGGTCTATCCTTTGCTATCGACCATAGCCACATGTCCAGGTCTTGTGGTGTTATCTCACGAATCCAAGCAGGAAACTCCTGCTGATCCTCTTGTTCAGAAATGTTAAGCGAACGCGCCTGTGAACTGATCATTTCACAAGCATCTATAGCAGCTGCCCGTAATTTGAACGCTTGAGCATTCGTGAGGGCCGGTCCCTCTTTGATGCTAGTGTACAGTGGTATCTGTTCATCAAGTCTGGCCCTGGGGGCTGCATCAAGGAGACTCTCGGAATGAGCGCTTGGGAATAGGGTGTTCAAGTCGGGCGCATTAGATAAATCAAGAACCCCCAGGTGTATCAACATTGAGGGTATAACATTGTCCGCGAAAATAGGACTGTCCTGTGTCGGAGGAATAGGGAATGGAGGCGGTGAAATTGATCCAAAACGGATTCTAATGGCATGGATGAGGAAAAGTGCTTTTTTGAAGCAATAAACCGCTGTAATAAAAGATATTTTCTAAACGTGGAGTGAAGACAAAGATCTGCGATTGACATACGCTGACCATTCACAATAGCCATGTCTTGTAAGGTAGGAAATGCTTTCACGAGCTGTGACATTTTTCAGGAACGTCCCAAGCCATCCCCGAGGCCACTCACACGCTCAAGCATCACTTCTATGGAGGCCAAGTCTTGACTCGCAGACCTTCCAGCCTCTTTCAATGCTTCAAGAACGAAACTTCCGAGATTCGGATAACCTCCAGAGACAAGTATATCTCCAGTCTGAGTCAAGACTTCTGTGATCTGCTTGACCAGATCATACATCGGACCACCAAGCTCTCCAACTACAACACCAGGAAGGTTCTCTTGAGTTCTCTCTATGTGCAAACTGACACCCATAAGTTCGGCTACTTTTGTCATGCTGATGGACTGCATGCCACGGGAAGAGAGTAGATTTCCTTCGGAAGTCGAAGTGATGTACAACGAAAACACGAAGGCCCGCATTGTGTCCCAGGCCCCTCGCTTAAGTTGCTCATGAAGGAGACTCCGGTAGCCAGAAGCAAAGTTGAGGAACGAAAGCACGGAAATCAAGTTTAATTCCTCGAGGTGGGAGTCAAACCTGAGAGGCAGATTTAAACCATTAAATGTCGAGATCCGCTGGAATGAAGATCTGATTGCATCTGAGCGTAGAAGCAGATCGATAGCAACGGGAGGAATCTGTTTGCAAAGGTATAAGCGGCTCAATCATATGTCAGTGTAGATCAACATGAATGTGTGACGCAGGAAATGCTTAAGCAAAACATGAGATACAAGTCCTGCACAGTATGTTGGATTGGGATACGTTTGTAGCATGTAATTACAGCTGCTGAGTCGAATTTATACAAGCAGCATACCTTAATATTCGAATCGAGGCGTAGTTGTCGCGAAGACTCTTTGATAGCAGATAGATAGTGACCTGAAGGTGGAAAAGGCGGTTTGGCAGAGATCATGTTAGGAATACTTGACACCTCTCAATCGAGCGACCAGTCTGCGTGGCTTCAGATACTTGCTTGTTAGCACTTGTGAGAGTAATGTAGTGAAGAATCTCCAAATCTGGCCTGTGATCAATTGTATATCAGAAACGTGATTCCTTCCTATAATAGCCCGAGGTGTATTCAGTTTTTCTTCAGCTTGCAATCTCCTTCGTTCCCAGGAAATGATGCTCAGGGCTACCTTCCCGGTCAAGGGTCATGTATTACAGAGAGTTCGCATGTATGCAGCTTTGGCAAAGGATACAGGTATGTATTGCTTCGTTATTGCTCTCCAAAACTGGCCCGAATTTATTCCCAGACCTACGGACACGCTTGATGCAAGATATCAAGACAGCATTGAAAGTAAGTGATTTCTGTGGATCTTGCGCAACACTGATTTTCAATTTGCCCGTGTCATAGGCTAAGGATACACCAACAGCAAGTACCCTTCGAGTAAGCTTTGAGGCATTTGTAGTCAACAACAAAGAGCCGCTTAGATCATCAAGTCCGTACTAGCGGACGTACAGGCTGCGGACAAGGTCCACAAAGACGGTCAGATCGATGCCAGGTCTATCGTAAGTGGCTGCCATATGTTTTGACCCTGAAACAACTCATGTTTGCCTAGCGCCTAATCGTAGCAAAGGGTACTGCCAGACGCGTAAGTCTCTCGCTTCCAGTCGTCTTCCATCTACTCCATTTTCTCTCTTAGCGTGATGCTGCCTCTCAATATGATAGGGCCAATCGCCCTGAGCTGGCAGACAAGGAACGTCTTGAAGCCAGGATACTGCAGAAGTTTCTCCCCCCAAGTCTGACTGACTCTCAGATTGACGAGACCCTGAAGATGGTCATTGCTTCATTATCGATTTCTCAGCCATCCCCTGGTCAGATATTCAAGTCCTTTTACGCTCTAGTTGATAAATCCGACTATCCCCCGGATGTCTTGAAACGACGACTTCAGGAACTCGGCATAGTAAATACTTCCTGATCATTTATTGCTACATAACCACATGACGCAACCTTAATTGATTAGGATTTTTGAAAGGTTTAAGAATTTTAATCCAAATAGGTCATACAACTAAGCTACTCGGTTTTCAGATCCACGATCAACCCCCTTCCCTTTGTCCCTGCTGTGAGCACCTTCTTTACTGGTATCGAATTCAGACGTGCTTGAGTGGGACCGATCAATATGTAAATTAGTGTCTTGGAAATTTCCATCTATCACAGGCAGGGCACTCCGAACTTTGAGCAGATTCTCAACACATTGATCTACTATCCCAGAAACATTTTCTAAGATCTGGAGGCGCTCGTCAATGGCTTCTCGCGTTAGATTGTCGAGACGCGCTAGTTGTGCATCCGAAATCTGCTCTGGTAAATGGGAAAGAGAGGTTTTCTGGCGGATAATAGATGAGGGTTGGCTATGGGTTGTTTCTGGGGCTGACATGTTGGTTGATGTGTGTAACCGTGTCATCGAAAGATCAAACAAAGGAATCCATTTGGGGACCTGAGAAGGAACAGCTGGGGCTGATGAGGTCTCCATATGGGCTTTTTGAGTGCCATGGTCCTCTACACTACTGGAGAGTTTGCTTGAGGAAGGTGATTCTTTGCCGTCAACGCGACGCATTGCCGCAATTGCGGCTGCTACTCGTGGATCCTCATTATTTGAACTTGTTCCTTCAGTTTGCTCTCGTACAAGGGCTGCTGGAACAGGAGACCCTTCACGCATTCCGGCATCCGGAACGGATTGATTCAGAGGAGTGCTGTTTGTATTTTCCGTATTGTCACGATCACCAGGCCAGCGTTGCCATACTCCATTCGGCCCAACAAATCCATCCAATGGTTGGATTGGCTGAATCACTGAAGGACGCTGCAAGATATTATTTTGTCCAGCACCTGTGGAGCCGGGTGTAGGAGTCTGATTGTTAATGTGATACTGAATCATAATGGGATTGTGCTGATCATGAATGCCTTGATTCTGTACTGCCCTGGCAGGAGCATTCGGAAGGGGATTGGCAGCTTGAGCAGGTTGACCAGGCGGACCAAAGAAGCGTCCAAAGAGTCCTAAGGGATTACCTAAAGGGTTATTCAAAGCGGCATTGTTTCCTGGCGCAGGGCCTGGTGGATTATTCCCTTGTCGTGGTATAGCGGGTGCAGGGCCATTGGCCTGGTTAGTATTCGTCTCAAGTAAAGTTTGCCGGCTATGTAAGTCATGAATATCCCCAATATTTACTTTGGGAATCTCCTCACCATGTTGGGCAACTCTGTTGCCTCTCAAGCCAGGAGCGAAGGCAGTAGAAGTGGAATATATGACCACAAGGTAGCTTCTTGGGTGCCATGTTTGGCCCGTCATGAGGAGAAGGTTGGATCTGATCAGCCGAAACCATATCCTCGCGACATATGATACAGGTACGATCAGATGCCTCTGTCAACTCAGCTTCAGTGGCATTTGGGTAGCGTTGGTCCATATTGTGGGTAGCTGTCCGGTAACGATGCAAGGCGCGCAAGCGGGTGATAAAGGACCTCGCAGTGATATAGACATCTCGAATCAGATTGAGTGGAAGACCATAGAACGTAATGATGATTGTGAAGAAAATAAGATAGCTTGTGAGTTTGAAAAAGTCTGATACGGTATTGTTAGAATATTGAGTCCGATCGCACAACAAATGGGCGTACCCGTTGCAAGTTCAATATAGAACAACCACATCGACTTGTTTTCCCAAGGAGGTGCGTTTTCTCCACCACGACGGCCTGCACGTCTCAGGTCATATGCTGACAGTAGATATTTGAGGATGGTGTTTACAATACTAGCCATCAAAATTCCATACTTGGAACAGTCAGCACCAAACTGGGGTTATACACAAAAAACTAACCTCGCTAGCAAACAGAACCATGCCACCAACACCATATGTGAGAGTGTGATCAATGGCGACGACGAACATGATGAAGTCAATCAATCCCAAGATTGCGAATAGCGCCATCATCCTGAGATGGAATAACGGGGCGGGTCCAGGGTATGGCTGCTGGTCCATCTATGGAAACATGAGTTTCACCTCTTCAATTGCACAGAGTAGAGGGTACGAGCCCAGTCAATGCGATCTCCCGAAAGCCAATGGAAGGATTTGATGAATAGGAGAAACCCGAACATGAGGATAAAAGGCATATCAAAATCGTCTCGGAAAATGGTGAAGGCGAGCAGGGATTCGGTTATGAAGAACCACAATCGATCATACAAGCGCTAGCAGGCATTGAACAAAAGAAGATGATCGATAAATGGATTGAGACACACCTCGATTTCATTTGGACGAAGGGAGCCAAAGAAGATGCGTTGTACAACATGCCCAAGGAACAATGCCAATAAAACAGCGAAATTGATCAGAATCTTCCACACAAGGATCAAACACATTTTCTCAGCATATCTGGATGGTGACGTACGAGAACGCTACGGCTACTCTTCGAAAGATAGATTGTGACTGAGTAGAAATTGCTATGACTGCGAAGAGCATTGAGGACTACAACAGAGACAGCGAGGAGAGAAATGAAGGAGTAGAGCTGAATCCTGAGGGAGACGAGGGAGTGCAAGAATGCATGGGGTCTCGGACGCAGGACACCATCCATCTCGAAAAGAAACCAGTTGAATGAATGAGTTCAAATACAGGACAGGACTAGCCCGAAGATAGTATCGATGACGTGGCGATCACTTTGTAATATTCCTCCGGATCAACGTTGGCCGATACACTTCCTTGGAAGTGTATGAGATTCGGTGGATAGCAATTCCAGAATCACTTTCGGGTTGGACTGTTTTCACGAGTCTCTGCATCTCGCGCGGCAGTTGCCATGTTTTTAACCTGACGGTGAGTTGAGAAAAAGTGACTCACTTGTGCGTCGAGGATCACACATGCGAATTGGTTTTCTCATCCTGGATCTCTTACTTTGATTATGGGTGTGATTATTGTCCGAGTATCACTTATGAGTCTTTCATTGAGGACATTTTTTGGTTTTATTCAAGTCCGTGATTGTGTCCAATCTGTGGTTTTCTCGTAGGACTGTCCATTCCTGTAAATGTAGTTCTTGTTGTCGTCAGTGGCAAATCATAATTATACTGAATAAAACACCGTTCAAAACGCCGATCCCTCCTAAGAAGCTCACACCATGTATATCGCTCCATACCTCGGTAGGAGCGTCCTTGGAAAGGACCTCTCTGTTAATTTTTGCAATACATATCACAAGTCTGTCGTTCCGTTCCTTGTTGCTTTGGCCTTGGATTCGGCAGGAGATGAAGAGGTTGCTTTATGCCATTACAAGTTAGTATCACATCATGTGAATCGTATCGAGCTATCTATTATATCAAACTCAAGTAAGGGAAAGCGCATCGATTATCCTTCGTCTCCTAACACTTGATCGGCGGTCTTCTCAAAGACAAACGTAATTGTGCCCCCTTGGACCTCAGCCATAGGCCGGACTTTCACAGCAGCACATAACCGATCCAAGTCCACTGCCGACAAAAGACGCCCGGACGTAGACTTAGGAACCTCGCCTTCGCCTAAAAGTAAGAGCTGACGCAGAATGCCGTCCCTGATGTTATCGCGTGCCGTGGCCGCCAAGCAGTTGACATGTTTCCACTCCTCAAGAGCAGCCAGTGCAACTTTCTTCTTTTCGAGATACTAAAGATGAGATAGATATTACCCGAACAAGCTGGAAGAGGTGCAATTGCACTGACCGTCTTGTCAAGCTTTCCAAGATAACTTGGCGTTACCTGTGCCGCATTGACAAATCCTCTTTCACCAACGCTATCGTCAGAGCCATTTAGGGTATCGAGACTAGTACGTGAGGCTTCGAGGTCGGACAAGGCACCATCTTCCAAGGTTTGGATACGGTGACTGTGTCCCTCGTCACATGGGCATTCTAGGAGGTCATGGGTATTACTGGGAGTATCGACATGGATGCGAAATACATCTTGAAGCTGGGGAAAACCGTGGTATCTAGAATTAGATCAGGGAGGTGTGCTACAGGACGGATGCTTACGTCTTTGCGTGTGAAGCTGTCGCTTTTCGAAGCATTAGTGGCCTAATTAAACAAAATTGAGATCCATTGTCCGGAGTCCAGATAAGACGAACCGAGCCGATCAAAGCTAAAAGCACTATTAGTCAAGACTCAATGTCCTTTGTACTTGAGAGTACGCTCACAATCGCTGAGTGCCAATTTGGTGACTTGGCGCTGGAATATCTTTTCTACGTAGAATTTGAGCAAGGTACTCACCACAGACCTGATAACGAATTACCGTCGATTGCACCTGCCGTCAGAAATCTGTATATATATACCGGTTTTTTCTGACCATCCCTGTTGTGTCTCGATCAGGAACGTTTTCATGTTCTCTGGAAAGAAAAGATCATACCGATAGCAGCGGGCCATCGACTGCAAGTCATGGCTAATGGATAATCAGGTACAAGCTGGACTAGAACTACTAGTATCTCTTGACCTTGGATTCCAGTCGGAATCGATTAGACATAATCTCGAAGCACCTGAATCCCATGGGTTCGAGTTTTTTTCGATAACAGGAAGAGCAGTCACCAATTAGGTTGATCCCAACACCGCCTAGACATGCAGTATTAGGCCACAAATGAATCATTCATAGACTGGATGATACTTGCCAGCTTTGGAGCTCAGAAGAAAGATGACTGACGAATTTTCAGATTGAGGTGAGAGGGGAAGTTTCAGAAACTCACAACCACCCTTTTGGCTAGATTTATTGAATGTGTTTACATACTCTTGTCTTCGAACCTGTGGAGTTTGGCTAAAGAATCAATTAGGTCCATATTTAGTCAAAATTCTAGCGCTCACCCGTCAAGGCGGAAGTAGGAGTAGCGTTTCTTCCGACAAAAGGCTTCCAGAATATTCAGAGTTGAAGTGTAATGTGAGACGAGAACGCATTTCTCTTCTGTAGTCTGTCAATTTGGTTTGTTGGTCAGGCTCAACCCTATCACAGGAGATACTTCACACTACCTCTCGTACTGCATCGAGCATTTTTGATAGTACAATCAACTTCCCTGGACGATTGATGAGGTCTGAAAACAAATAGAAAAGAAAGAAATTAACATACCACTCAAATTCATATCATCAATTTGGGCCTCTTTGGGCACCAGGTTGGCTGCTTCTGTGAAGTTACGCTTGTGAAACATGCTCCTTTCCTTTCCTTTCACACTTTCGGCAGTGGCTTTGAGTAGTATAGGACTATTACTGATTTTCGTGAGAATCCCAATTAGTGCTAGCGATTCGGCGGTAGTGCTTTGATCTATCAGATCGTCTACTCTATCGGGGTTGAGGATTTTGCGAAAGATTTCTAGTTGGAGCAGGGTTGGGGTTATAAAAACAACATATTCATCTATGACCGAGCTGGATTGAGAAAGGAATATTAGACATTGTGAATACGAACACTTAGGTGGCAAGTAATCTTTGAGCAAGCTAGCATCTCGCCGTAGGACAAAGCTCTTGGCTATTGTCAATAGCTGTGATCATTCAGCTATATAGCAAACAAGGAAGCCGATATCCTGACCTGATTTGTCCGCCCATCTCCTAATTCTACTTCTTTCAAGGAGGCATCTGGTGCTCGGCTCTTGAGTATAGGGACCTCATAGACCCGTCGGAAGGTGGCATAGTCATCTACAAACAGTCAATGCAACTCAAAGCGAGGACTTTAAGGCATACCAAAAAGCCCAGGGTTACAGAATTCGGCCTTAAAGACATTCAATCGATTCCAAAGGCGGTCAAGCAACGTATTCTGCCTACCATGGCATGGAATTCGCTCAAATCATTTTGTATAGGCGTGCCTGATAGTATGATACGACGGCGTGTCTGGAAATCTCTGAACATTTGTGTTGTTTTGTTTTGGGATGACTTCAAACGATGTCCCTCATCACAGATAATGAGGTCAATCTGTGGACTGAAGTTAAGATTAGATCTTGTTTGCTCGGAGCGAAAGACGCATTCACAAGCACCGTAATTTCTCAGATCTGTTGCTAAATGAAAGTCAGCAGGATGAGACAGATGGACCGAATTTAAGGATACTCACACCAAGGATCTGAGACGTTCATATCCTATCACAAGAACTTGATGCGTGGAGCTTATAATTGCTTTAGCTGCTTCCAATTTAAGGGTTATAAATCACTGACGAGTTCTTGAAGGCATGCAGTTCGACTGGATCCTTGCTACAAGTTGAAATCCCTATACGATCTCTCCCAAGCCATTTATAGAACTCGCTTTTCCAGTTCTATCTTCGGAATAAGCGTGAACAAGAAGAAAGGGAGTCCTTTACTTTACATTCACCAAGGAAACTGGACAGACAATCAAAACTTTTTTTACCACCGGTCCAATACCGGAATATGGACTTTGTTCTGTAAGATTCAGTGGTGTTTAGCCAATGATCCTACCCTATACTTACTCAGAAGTGTCCACACAAGAGCAATTGTCTATATCATTGGTCAGGTCTTCATTTTTGACTAACCCTTATTACTTGATCACCTGTAACGTTTTACCGAGTCCCCTTGAAGTCTGTGAATGTTCGTCAGGAGGCACAAAAGGTACCAACGTACATTTCGTCGGCTAATATGCAACCATGTCCCTCATGTTTACGAAGCCCCATGACACATTCATACAGGAACATGACCCCTGTCATCAACAGGTCAGTTGTGAGGATCATCGAGTAAATTTAGGCTTGCCTTCTTTTTGATGGTCTCGCATTCTACGGGCCAATATGGGATCAAGGACAACAGGAACAATTGGTCGATCCCTAAAGATACTGTGACAAAGCTGAGACATAAATGCTGTCGTAGCTCACTGAGCATTAAATTTCTTGATATGAGCTTTTGTCGGTGCTTTCATCACAGTCGCTCCATCGACATTTGGGTCATGTCTGAGGAACGTTCTTCAATGCGACCAACATCAATGGAAGTTTTGGTTAACTGACAATGGTCCAAGAGGCCTTGGTTTTGAGATACCATAGAACGACTTCATACTAATAGTTGTTTTCGCCGGCTCGGAGACTGAGCTTGGTTTCGAATCTTCATCCTCGCCCTTGAAGCCAGGAAACTGTGACTGCGGTACTTGACAGTCGAGCTCGACTTCTTTGCCACCAATGTATGTATGGAAGCCACCATGTGGCTGTTGTCCTCGCAACATAGTGAATCCCATGCTGAAATGGAACAAATTGGATCGTTATCCGATGACAACAGAAGAGTACGCACACTTTTCCATTTTCATCAACCATAGTCAGCTTCTCATCTATATGCGATACATACGCATCGCCATCCCATGTTTTGTGAGCTTTGCTCTGCTGTTTACGCCTGCGACAGGTGAACAAGAGGACTCATTTCCACTGACGAAACTCACCAATTAGCAGTCCAATAGGTTGGATTTGATCTCTCTGAAGACTTTCTCATTTCATTTGAGGGTGGAATGGGAGTGTTGGACGCTAAATTCACCGGCATTAAGGGTATTCCGCGTTTTTCTATGACTGATACTGGAGGCTTGCAAACTGACGGAGAGACAAAAATATGATTTTTCCGAGCGGTGGTCGATGAGTTCGAAGTGTCTTGTGTGAGGGTCGAATCTCCTAGTCCGTTGCCAAAACATCGACCGGTGTTGTAGTCTGCTCTTGTTATTTGACGGTCAAGCTCAATCGCTTTTCCGCCTACAGAGTACTCCACGCCTTCCTCAAGTATGCCTTCTATTGAACCAACTGCAAGCCTGAATATGATTAGAGGGCATGAGTGGGAAGCCGCTGTTTGTATGCACGTACTGCATGCCGTCGACGTCGTATAATGTGGATTTCCTACCATACCTTACGAGAACTGCATCTCCTTCCCAGGTCTTGTGTTTTTTCGTTTGAGGTTTCCGCCTGGTCACATAGGCCGTATATTATTACACTGGCTGTAGTAAAACTTACCACATCACCATCCAATATTCCTCCTGCTCAGGGGCGGAGTGTTGTCGCTTACGGGGACTCAGGAGTGTTTCTTTAGGTTCAGAAAAACGCTTCAGAGGATTCAAATAGGGAGGCATTGCAGAGGAAGCAAACGTCTGGCTTCGCGCTGGTTTCGCGTTGTCATTTCGCGTGACACACTTACATTTTCATCTCACGTGAAGTGACTTGGAGCTTCAATGTTTTTTTAACTTTTATAAATAAATATTTAGTTAATTTTATCTGTTTATCTGTTTTTAAAAATATACTGGAGTGGATGATAATCTCAATTTAATATCGTTAGGTATTATACTGCTCTGCAATCACCTCAATACTCCATTTCGAGCGAGGAATAATGTCATATGTGTCGTGGTTACCTGCAAGAAAGCGATGCATGGATGCCCAGGCAATCATGGCTGCGTTATCTGACAAGTGACGGTCAGTTTTAGAAACAGTGAGACGAGATAAACAACCTGTGCAAAGGTAGGCAGGAGGGAACACCAGGCGTATGGGTTTATATGTTGAAGAAGAATCGAGACATTGCCGTAAACTGCCTTGTTGTCGGCAAGTGATGAAGTATGGCTGTTGCAAAGACCTACCGGTGACGCAAATAGTCGTTGCTTGCCACTCCGCCACTCACGACAAGATCTCCAATGTGGATATCTTGATCGCTACACCATTTGAGCCCGAGCAATACCTTTTCCTCAAGATGGGCAAAGATAGATGTTTGAAACGCTCTAGCAAGCCTTCGCTTCCGAGTAACATCAAATGTTTCAATACCACCTTGTGCAGTGAGGTACCTTTCCATCCATGAATGATATCCCCCAAAAGAAAAGAAGAGTCGTCCATGTGTTACTGTTGGAAGGGGCGGGATGTCGGAAATGTCGACATCTGGATCCTCATTCACGAATTTCTCCAGAGCAGCGCCGGGGCCGAGTGACCCCCACTCTAATTCGAGTAGGCGAGCAACACGGTCGATACAATGGCCAATAGCTCCGTCCTCCGTCGTGGCAAGTATCCGGAAGCCAGTAGTAGATGTTACGAGGAGTAATAATGTGTGTCCACCGGAGACCAGGAGCGTCAGGAACGGGAACTCGGGAGGCCTCTCTGAAGTGAGGAAAGGGGTAAGTGCATGGCCTTGCTGAGAGAAAATGAGTCAACCTGACTGGAAACGGCATGGTCAGTACTGACCATATGATGAACTCCAACCAAGGGCTTATCTAGTGCGACAGCCAACGTTTTCGCAGCATTGCATCCGACGGCCAGACAGCCGGCCATGCCTGACATGGCAAGACATGAGTGTCAGAACAAGAGGCAATGACGGGGTCGTACCCGGGCCCCTCGTAAATGCAATGCCGTCAATATCCCGGACAGGATCCACTCCAGCTTCTGTTAGAGCTCGCTTGACAGCCAAAGGCTAGCTATAATT
>Ga0153986_1000242_pt1 | contig 17557 bp, 29 predicted proteins | sample TSGA070MetaG_FD_104724 | JGI IMG/M metagenome (GOLD analysis project Ga0153986, IMG submission 104724) | Attine ant fungus gardens microbial communities from Georgia, USA - TSGA070 MetaG | ecosystem: Host-associated > Fungi > Mycelium > Unclassified | place: USA: Georgia, Alexander Wildlife... | reverse complement strand
AGGAGGGAGATTTCGAATCCTATGCAACAAAACTTGTTCAGGCAGGATCTACTCTTGATTTTCTCAAATATGCAGATGCACTTTTCGAGATCATCCTTGTTGGCGGTCTTCTCCAACCGGGAGGTAACTACATCGACGACGGCGCTCAGGTATCCCCCTTCACCATTTTCAACGCCAAAGAGCCCGCACATGTCGATGAGATAAAGAGTTATATCGACGTTCTCAATAAGCTCATCCGCAGGTTCGCAGTCTGGCTTGCGCCTTCAGACATCTCGGCACTCATGGTCGCTCGTTAGATATAAATATCTCCAAAGGCCTCTTGAATCCTCATCTCTGCCTACCCTCTTACAATACGTACATCGCTGGACAATCGCGCAGACAGAGAAACTTGCCATTGCTGTCGGATTGCTGATTTCCCAAGGACTTGCTTCCGCTGGCTGTCTCCTCAGTCTCAATAAGGACCACCTCGTGAAGAATGGCATGCAATTTCTCATGAATGCTTGAATATCCAACTCATTTTTTCGTCGATAGATGTATCTGTCAATGTCATCACCCTTATCTTCCGTGCCTACTTAACTGACCAGTCAATGGATCATCTTTCCGCAACCCTCAAGCGTGGGGGCGTCAAGGACTTGCTTGCTTTCTTCCCTCCACATAAACGCGAAAGCAAGTTACTTGAGGAACATTTTAAGACGGTCGGACTTCCCCAGGTTGGCGAATGGTGGTCCAAGAAGCAGAATGCCATCTTGAAAGACGAACTTGTCAAGGAATTGACGGAATTTGTGCAACGTGAGGAACCTGCGGAGACTATTGTCACAGCCATAAGGACTCGGCAGGATGAGAATCCTATCCCTGAAGCAGACCTTATCCAGTGTATTTGGCAAGGGTGTATGTCGAACGTTGATTGGAGTGCACGCCCCGACCAGATCGAGGGTCTCGCACTACGGGAAGTTGGGGTGTGTTTCTGTCGATCCATCGATCAGAATGGTAGTATACCTGACGTGATCCATCATACAGAAATATGCACCTATCCTGGAACCCTTCTGCAGTGGAGCCAAAACTCAGGTCACCCTCATCAACACTGCCCAATTATATTGCTACGAAGACACTCGGATTATCAAAACATTTCCACAAATTTTAAAGGTGAAGCTTTTCCCTCTAGTTTGATCCTCAGCTATACCTGACGGAATCTACAAGGTTCTCTACAATAAAGATTGTGTCAGTGACCAAGCAATCATCTATTGGCACCAGAAAGGTTCTAAGCCACAAGGCCGTCAACACTTTCTCAAGAGCACTGAAACACTTGTCAAGGTATAGTCCAGTCATCATAGTGGCATAGGAAAAACTGATATTAATGCACGAAAAGTTTTTACAAGAAAACGATAGTGGAGAGGAAGAAGAGTAGATAGCATGCTTTCAGGATGACAGCCACTGATGGGTGTCGCCTTTCTGAGTTTCTATCATTGGATCTTCGTGTTAGCGTTTTCTGATGACCGGGCTGGAATTTCACTATGCAAGTCTTCACCACGCTTCAGGCATGATTGGAAAGTCGCCTGTCCATCCATTTGTGCCGCTCATTTGCAAAAAAATACCATCGGATCCGTTAACAGGCAGCCCAAGATCCGTTAGACTCTGAGGCTTCAAATCAAGATGACAATACAGCCTTCCTGCGATCAGCACCTACCTGCTCCTGCAGCCATACAGGTATAGCAGCTGGGCTGACTATCCCACGATCTGCAGGCCATACAAAACCCAGCTCCTCCATCGTGATAGGTTGTGGCATTGTGGGATCAGCGAATGAAGGCGAGACTAGCATGTTTTCGAAAAACGCTGGGGGTGGGATACTCGGTGCAGGGATACCTATACCCATCCCGACCTTGCGACGTAGATTCGCCAGCATGATTCGAAGGGTCAAGGCATATCTCTCGGCAGCGACATCAGACAATAACTGAGCGAGTTGCTCAACTTGTGCAGTAATCCCACCTAGATCAAGTTCTGTGGGGAATAAATTTGCCATCTTGAGCAGAAAGAGACCGGAAAATGCGGCTGTTACGAGGCTGTCATGGACAGCATAACGGAGTGCGGCACTGTGCACGGAAAGCGCGTTCGATAGGCGTAAGTAAGCCAACAAAGTTTTTAAGATTTAGATGACATTGCTCACCGATATTCCGAAGAATTGAGGAAGATTGCAAGACAATTTGAGGCGGCATCTTTCGCCTGAAAAGCTAATTCTCGTTGTTCAAAAGGCATTTTGTCCCATGCTACACCACGAAGAGCAACGCAGACGACCCAGAGTTTTGCATAATGAAGTTCTCCCGCCAGTATTTTGCGAAGCAGAGAATCTTGATCCATGGTACGACCTGATTCGGGGTGCTCAACAGTCAGAAAACAGATAAGATTCGAAATCTCACGGTGGAGCTCATCATGTTCAGACCACCAACTTTCGAGCGCGACGAATGCGCGTCGAATGAATGACAATGTATTGTGGTTGACCTGTCCATTCAAAGGAACAAGTGTCTCATAGATCTGGGCTACAATGCAAGATAAACCAGGGGCTTATCTCAAACCGAACGAATGGTACACACTTTTTTGGGCAATAAGATCTACCAAAGCAATCAGCCTCACGTCGGTTGGAGAGGCCATCGGGTGATTGAGTAAAATGCGTGAGTGCCTAATGGGATTTTCGTCCCGTAACACGATGGGTCGACCCGTTCCGAGGCTCATTCTAACGCAGCAAGATTAATTTAATCCAGGAGCAGAGACTACGTACTCACTGATGGTCGAACCAATAGAGACAACACCAGACGCGGGCCGAGACGACTTAACCAAATTAATTTGGGACAGTCCCAAATGTGGCCCAAATGTGGCAAGATCATTGACTTACCAAGGTTTCGCTCTTCCTCTTCGGATCTTTTCTTCCCGTTATCCTCGGCCAATTTCTCCAGCGCTCGATGGAGCCCAAGGTCGAGAGCCATTCGCAGAGCATGGCCGCTGGGCAACCACCCATTTGTGCTCCAAGCAGCCAACAAGAGCATGCCTATTGTGATAAAACGTCATCGATATTGCAGAAAAGGAAAATTGACGTTACCTTGAGCCGCTTCTTTTCTTACTACCGGGCCGAACAGGGTAGACCGGGCAATGCCCTGCGCTTCTTCCAGGCATTTGTAAAAGGTTTGACTGAGTGGCCCGTTCCCGCTCCGGATTTTACCTGCTACGGCAAGGATTGCGTCGAATGTCCATGGACTTCGTTCCATCAGGCTTTCATAGGTATCATATACCGGATCAAACAACGGGATGAATAGATGGCATCCGGCAAAAAAGCTATTGAAGGTGACTAATAAGTCTCTAACCTTGCACCATTCACAAAAGCCATTTACATATTAAAGAGTTCGCGCGCTTCAGAATCAGTTACGAGACCCTAGCGTTCCTTGTTCGTTAGTTATATAGTTCGTAACCTAATTTGGGGCTCACTTTCTCTACCACATGTGGGAAGGCATTCCTTGGAATCGGTTCCGCCTTTTTGCGTTTCTTGACTCTGGGAAAATGTCTTTCATCAGAAGATTGACAAGACGTGAATGTGTCGGTACCTAGATGTGTCCACTGAGGGCGCTGCAGCTGCTTCTGCAGCTGCATTGGCAAGCCCTTGCAATGCCTCAATAGGAGCATTTAAACTTGAGCGCGGTAGAGTATCCTCCGATTCATCATCGGTGGAAGGTGCCGTGCTTGGGATGATGCCATACGAAGCATATTTATGTGGCTGATCGACCGATATGAGGAAATATATTAAGAAAATAAGCAGAAATTCTAGGGACTGTGTCTGAGACTGTGTCTGACCGGAGGTGCAAAACCCGGCAAAGGAGGAAAAGACTTGATTCTATCACTAGAACCTGAACAACATCAATCATTATTTGATCTGACATGAGAGGATAGGCCTAGTTGAAATCACCTGGTACTGGCACTGATTGAGGATATATCGGTACAGTGGGTTGCTGGGGTACTGGCAAGGTTCCATTTGTTTGCTGCGTCTGGATCGCGGAGAGGATACGATCTAGAGAAGACTGCATTCCAATCATTTGGCTCTGCATCATCTAATCAAGTTCTTATCAGTTTCCACCGATCCTGATTTGCGAAGCGCCCACCAGATACTGGCCCTCCAGCCGGGAGAGGCGTCTAAAGTGTTTGAATGAAGGCATGGAGAAAAAAAATGAAGCTTACTCAACGCTTGCATTAGACAATGCTTGAACATTTTTCTTTTCGGGTTTTTCAAATATACAAGGGATCCCACTAGCCTGACATCGTCGGCAGGGCGCCTGGAACATGAGCGCCGGGCCGGGGCGGGGGATGCGGGCCACAGTGAGCAAAAAGCGGAACGGCTGATCAGGAATTCGGATACACTACCTCTCCTTCACATCGGTTCTTGCCTCTCCTACAGTTGGTACAAGCCCGAGCTCCCCTCTTTGGGATATGACTTAACGTTTGCGATTGTTGCTGGGCTGAGCCCTCTGTCATCATGCTCGTGTCGATGCCTCCTATACGCCGTCTTTTCGTTGCCGTTTCTGATCCGTTGGAGATTGTAGGGCTAAGTGACATGAAGACAGATGTGCTCAGAACGCAACTAGAGCAATAATTCTGAGACGCTTCAACAAAGACATGGTATTGGGTCCGGATCCGGCCTTTACCACTCCGGCACGTGGCCTTACTGTCACTTGATCAGTGCCTTTATAGTGCCTTCATACCGTGGCCTCAATCTTCAGTTCAGGCCGTAGCAGCTTCCGGTCCCAATTGCAATCAGACGTACTCGGCGCAGAGCACTGTATACGAATAATCTCATCTAGTTGAGGTCTCACACGCTTTGTCAAACCCTGGCTTCGCTATAGCGTTTGATTGTATACATTTCCTCTCCCACCTGGAGAAACATCGGCTTACGAATGGTGTCATTATACTAGTAAATGTCTTCGTAGTCCTCTGGAACTCCCAAATGGCGCCGCACATCTTCGGGATCGACGCCCCGCTCACGACAGAAGTGAGTCAAGAGGATGCTATAGTTGTCTAGTCGTGGTTGTCAGCATGCTATTGTCGTGAATACGGTTGCAATACCAGTCCATCTCAGAGTTGCTTCTTTCGCAAGAATGACCGACCTCTTGGTCTCCTCAAATTTAGCTGGATCAGCGTCCCCATAACTCTCGAGCTCTCGATTGAGCTGAACTAGCTCTTCACGTGATTTGTTATAGTTTTCAAGGACATGTGAACGCGCCACCTGTTCCATTGTCCAGTGCATGGCAAGGATAAAAAATGCATATATCTACCCACCGACTCTTTCCGGAGTGCTTGCTCCGCTGTGATACTTGCTTTAGTGTCTTCAAGCTGGTTTTTGGCATTGGCCATGATATCTCTGGCTTTGCTTAGGCGTGCTTGGACCTGGGCATCGTTAGACAGATTGACAATATGCCATGATGATATGCCTACATTTGCTCCCTTTTGCGATGGAAAACTCCAAAAGACTAAGAAAGCAGTTAGTCCGCGCAAGATCGAGTAACCAGTCGTGTACAGTTTGAGGAGCCAATCTTATCGCCTTGTACAAGTCCGTCATCGACCAATGATTGTAAAACATCCTTGACAGATTGAGAGACTACCAGATATCACTTGCTCAACAGTGTATTGCTTTCAAGTGCAGAAGCTCACTCACCAATCCCTTTCAATCTGGGGCCAAGCTTTTCCAGTTCCTTCAGCTTCAATGCTCTAAGTAGGTTGCATGGCACAATCCAGTCCAGATACCTGCCTGGTAAAAGTCTCGCTTGGATAACCGGTTGATTACTTCGAGTCCGATGGCAGTCTCCAATTTATCTCTACTCACAGATTCATGAAATATTTCGAGAAGTTTTATCCTTTTCTCCTCTGCGGAAAGGCCTCTCGGTGCCTCCAGCAATATTTTCTAAGTCTTGCCTCCATCATAACGTCTCATACGTACTCACCATGGGATTGAGATGCAAAGGCTGACGTAACGATATCTAAATCTTAATGGAGCTTACATCAAAATGTAATCAAAATGGATCTCCGGAAACAATGTTCAAACAATGTTCACAATGTTCGTGCGGCATTCTCATGGCACTCGCATGTAAGTAACATAATATGCTCAATTTCAATACTACGGTATCTCAGAAAAGCACGATATGACTGGACATGTTCCATCCTAGTTCGCCGAGGAACGCTGCCAATTCATCAAATTAGATAACGTTATCTCTATTGAGCTCATGAAAAATCCTCACCCTTCACTGATAGTTCCATTGAGCTTGGCCCACATATACAAACTAACTTATTGTTTCCAGGTGCTGGAAGGTGTTTCTCCAGCATTTCTCTCGTGATGTATCCAACAGATTGCCCCCAGTTTTCAGGTAATGGCTTTCCTGTCAAGCTCATGTGCAGGTTGAACCTCCCTTTGTGCTCAGCAGCCAACCGTTCGAGCTCTTGTCTACACAGGATATCCTCGAAATGCCGGTTGATATCAATTACCCAAACCTTTGTTTTACCGTCCAAAGGGTCGGTCAAGATCGCCCATAAAACTTGAAGGATAGGTGTGATTCCGCTCCCTCCGCAAACCAGTCCAATCTCTTCAATATGCCTCTTTTCTCCATGAATTGATGCCTGCCCCTCTCCTTCCCAGAGGAAGTGTCCGATTGGGCCTTTGACCTCAACGGTATCTCCAACAGCGAGTTCGGAGAACCCCAGAGTCATGCGACCCCCAAGTGGAAAGGTAGCTGTCGGGTAGTAGATTCTGACCACAGGTCGACTTGTTTCATATATAGGATGAAGATACTCACTTGATTAGCATATCAATAAACCCTCTATCATCTCGCGCCGAGAGAGGAGTGTATGCTCTTTGTACTAGATCACCCTCTGGAACCTGTCTACCGACCTTATCTACTACTTTTCTACGCAAACGGATATAAACGTGCTGCCCGAAGGGCAATCCGAGCTTTTGATCCTTGTTTTCCAAAGTAAATCGATACATCTTTGCATCCTTTGAAACCTCCATTATGTTGGCAAGGACAATCTTCTTCCATTTTTTGTGGTTCAGGAAAGTCCTGGTTGTAGTCTCATTTTCAGGTCCGTCCCCTTGTTTTAAATCAACGTCTTCGTCGAGGGTGCCTATATGGAAGTCTGCTAGCTGTCTCTTGGCGTCCGAGCTGTGGATTGCCATAAAGTCTTCTGTCGCATCTTCCCCTGCAACGATTTCGATTGACTGTGCTCCACCTGGATGGTCATTGAAGAAACTCTTGCCTTGATACACCTGCAATCACATTTATATTATTCATTCCACAATGTAGTATCGCAGGTATGTGTTACCTCTCCTTTGACGATGAACCAAGCTTCCTTTCTAGCCCACACAGACTGGAGCTCCTCGGCACTAATCTTGCGATTAATGCCTGGCTTGGTCATCTGGACTTCAGAGGCTCGTGTCTCAAGCTTTTGAACGGATCTAGAAGGTGTATTTGTTGAAAAATCGGGTTTGGAAGGGTCTAGTCCCTCGTTCTTCAGCCTCTGCATCCAACCACCCTGTTGCGTGCCAGCCACTTTCAATAGCGATTAATGCATCATGCTTTGACAAGAAAGAAACCTACTCGTGGGATGCTCAAAACGAACTTTCCCATCATCTAGGTGGTGGACATACACTCTGAACCACCTTCAAGATATTTTTCCTTAAGTCAAATTCATTGAGATAGCTAATTGGAACATGTACCAATTATTCATCATCCCCGTCGCATTCCAATACATATCTCGTGGCTGGAGCGCCAAAGATTCATCCATACAGCGAACCATGATCGCGCGAGTCGTCTTGATACTCGATATAGGCATCTGAAATGACCAAAAGCACCAGCAGAAACAAGTGTCAGAATCGGTCAAGTCCAAGTCCCCATACACAGTGTCAGAGTAGGCGATGGCTCGGAAGCAATCCTCTGGGTAGGTGATATGGGCTAGACCCCACGTTTCGCCCTCATTAAAGGATATTTCAACCCGCGTTACTCGCCGTCCACCACCTGCGTATGCATATCCCTCAATTTTGTATGTACTATTGACTGCCAGTGATGATGTATCCAAGACTTCGTCATGATCTGGTCTCGCGATAGCACTGTTTACGTTGAGATCACGGATGATAAACCTATCAGCAATAATCAGATCTCTCAATTCACTTCGTCATGCAGATAAGATGAATCTCACCTTGGATCATACCACCAGTGATTCTCTTCCCGCGCTTGGTCCGCATCTATGGGCATTGGTAGCACCTTGTTGTCGCGGAAATGGAGATGATGTTGGCTCTCTTTCTCGGACAACTCAATCCTTGATAGCCATTTGACGGATCTTCCTCCGATTTGTGAAGGGACGACAAGGCGAAGGGGGAAACCGTGGTCTGGTTCAAGGCTTGATACATGTCGTTAGCCGTTCGGTGAGCAAAACCGTAAACTCAAGATTCATACGGTAGGCCGTTCATGCCCCAGGCTAGCATCATGCCTTTACGCCTGTCTTGAGCCCAGCTAAGCAACTGGCTATTAAAGAGGAACAGATAATCTTCCAGAAAGAAAACATATGAAATGGGATACCTGGTACCATAGGGACCATTGGGAAGATCGTCATTCCCTTCGAAAATGACATGCTTGGCTCCCCTTTGAGGAAGAATGTACTCCAGGACATCAGCCAGGTAGACACCCGTAAAGAGTGCTGTAGAGATACCAGCTGCTCCCCAAGAGAATCCCAATGATTTTCGAACAACGTTCTGTTCTTTGCGTCTGTTGCCAGCACACACCAACGTCACCGGTATCGTGATCACCCTGAATTTCTTACGAAGGTCTTCCAATGTGAATGTACCAGGCCTTGAGCACAACCTACGAGGAGATAGATCAATTAATTTGAATGTCAACACCAAACCTTCCCTACAGACTAACCCGTGTATTTTTAGTTTCCAGTCATTTGCCATCTGTGGGTCTATCTCTGGGACAGCTCCGTGATTACGAACGAAGAACAGACTACTTGGCGTGATAAACCCTTGAGAAAATAAATCTTGAAGCTTGGCCTCTGCATTGAATGGGTGCCTTCCTGTCAAGCGAATCATTCGTTCATCCCGTGGTATCCAAGCGTCAGGTGTCTCACTAGGCAGTGTGAACACGATATCTGACAATCATCCGGAATTGAGAGCAACTTACGTGTCTAAGGGGTGGATACCTTTGCACCCTATTTCTTGGGGTATATCCGGGAAACCCAAGCTCGACGGTAGCTGGCGTGCTTCCAAACGTGCTTCCCTATACTTGGGCTCTCGTCTCACTAGTGACGGGGGGTAAAATGGGATAGGTAGCTGAACAGCATCCCAGGTGGACAAGTCCATTTTCCCCTCTAAATGTGAGGTGATCGAAGAGCTGAGTGAGTTAGGGGTGCTGAAACTATCGCGTGTTGATAGCTCATCTGAAGACCAGGTGAATCCATCAGAGTGTGGGAGTAGGTCATCTGGTAGTATAGAATGCATTGAATTCATGAGCGTAATGAATAAAAATTCTGCCAACCAACGTGTGGTAGCGTTGCTGCCATGTCGAACAGATTTCTTTATGGTTGTGCTCTTGTTAGAGTCAATGCCTCTATTAAGGGCGGCGCCCATATCTGATGATACCACCACTCGCCACCAATGAATGCATGGCGATAAGCTGCGTCAAAAATGGATGAGAAGTACTGCTGTCACTGGACGTTAGAAGTTTGAGCTTTTTGTCGCGTCAGCAAACCATTCTATTATTGGACGTCTAAATTTATCATGCTATCAGACCAATAAGGTAGAAAATAGTAATATATTCTTAGACCTAGAACTATAGCTCCATCTATAACTCAGGGACGCGAATTGCTAACAATAGGATATTGATAACGATACATATGATCCCCATGATCCAGAATCCCTTGCCTGCCTCTGCCTGGAATCTGAAGATAAGGGCGAAAATTATTCCTCCCAGGTTTCCACAGGAGCCAACAAGGCCTGACATCAAGCCCTATTTGTGAAGATCAAAATCGGACTTTGGTGCATGGGTTAGACAAGACTTGCATTATTGGAGGCGTTACAATGGGGGACCAGAGCAAAGTTGGCGCCATTCCCAAGTTCGGAAAAGATAGCCGAAATACAAAAGATGCCGATGAGAATTGGCACTAAAAATAAACACGGTATTAGTGATCCTACTGTCAAGGATTCTGCAGCACACACGCTGTACGCTGCTATTTTGTTGCAGGTAGAAGCCTCCTGCCATAAGAGAGATCCCCATTGCTAAACCGCAAGAAAGCATCCAGATCTTCTTCCCCTTCGAGCCGAAGGACCGGTAGAGAACATCTCCAAAATAACCACCGAGTGGACGCATTACAAAGTTCATGAAACCACTTTCAGGGTAAGGCAAATTCAGAAGCATGATATGAGGGCACAGAAAGTATGGGCTCACAAAATAGATGTGTAATATCCAGCAGTCGTTTGCGTAAATCCCGACAGACTTTTGTTGTAGAGAACAAAGAGCACATCTGCCATTTTGCTGTCGATCGTTAGTTCGACACCAAAGGTCGTAAAATATGCCAGAGTCGGAAGCCAAGTCAGCGGACTTAACATAATCTTAGCCATCATGTTAGAGGTGAGAGACTCGTCAACTGAGGGGGACTGAGGGTCCGTAACCTCTTCTTCCACAGGATGAATGATGACAGCTGCATCTCTTGATACTTTTGGAACTTTTTTTGAGTCAAAAGCCGACTTTTCATTGGCGCTCCGGATCTCAGTAAAACTGGAGGCAGCGATATTGTGGCGATCCGACCATTTTCCAGTTGGGTGATCTTGGCCAAACATCAGAACCAACACCGCGACACTCAAGAGGACTGGAACGCTGCAGACAATTCACAAGTGAGTCAATGTCAGCAAGTGATAGAAAACGCCAACGCACGGGACGATGACAAAAGCCACACGCCATGCAACATGAACAGGAAGATCGTAGGTGCTTGTAAGTTTTTGAAATAACGAGGACATGATAACGAAAGTAGCCCCCCCACTGTGAAGTCGGTTGTGTCTTCTCGAGAAATTCGAAACCATCGTGCTTACCCCATATTTCCTGAAAGTGTGTCATTAATCAGGTCATGCTCGAAAAAAATATGACCTACCCCATCCCCCCACCAGAGCATTGGCAACACCCACACAATTTTTGTCGAAAAAGGCGGAGGTCCACGCCTGACAGGGTACAAAACATGCGCCCAGGATCCCAATGAAGAATCGCAGAGCGTAAAGAGTCTCTGCGTTGTGAGCAGTGCCAGCAAGTCCAGATGGGATGATGCCAAGAAGCAAAATGATTGCCATGACCTTTCTTGGTCCCCATTGGTCAACCAGAGGCCCCACAAAAGCTCGGATGGCAAGGGTAGCGACCAATGCAATGATATTAGAGTTATTGACTTGACTTTTGGTAAGCGCAAGGTCGAACATGATGGCGTCTGGAATGAGCGGAGGGAATGCAAACCAGGACAGAAATGCAACGAAGAATCCAACTGCGTGTTTATAATGACAAGGAGACATGTATGCCTAAACTGAGTCCGATTCTTCGAGATGAAAATGCGAGGGGATGAACTTACGCCAACTTAGATGGAATACTCTGGCATAGGGGTCTCTGAGGTTAAACAAAGGTATAGTGTGGCTTTTCAAGTTGACAGGGTTTACGATAGCAGGCTCCCAGAGATGCGACCACTTGAAAGGAGGAGCGTCTAAAGACCTAAAGTTTTTGGGTTCAAGCATAGTTAGGAAATTGCAAGGATCCAGTTTGTTGAAATAATCCATTTGAATCTAGTTGTATTTGTGTTATCCTCCATTGAAAAAAAAGATATCGATCATGAGACAAAAATAAACCAACCATTTGCACTCGATAAAAGCGGCTTTGGCGTTCTTCGGAGATAATGATCTGGTACAAGTTTTACCGCAGTCAGAATAACTTAGACAAGCGTGGATAAGCGGTACTTAAGTACCATAAAGGGAAGGTGATGCGCAAACAAGATACGGCCGCAGGAATTTTCTGAGCAGATAAGGTTGGCTTAGATTGTAGGTCATTTTCATTAACAGTCCTGCTATGAGGGCCCATGAGATAAGGTAATTTATTTGTAGCTGGAGCTTGTTTTCCGCACCCATGGATAACGGAGCGAGAACTTCGGGAATTTAACTTCGTAGTTGTCCAGATTTTTCATCTAGTTCACATGTTATGTCGCACACATAGAAGTAGAAGTGGGGATATAGGATAACGCTTAAAGTAGCAACACATTGAGGGGTTGGCTATCATGTGCAAACAATAGGCTGTATCCGGGCCTTGAAGTCCTGGGACATGAGGATAAAGGGGCAGACAGGTCACCCATCCAATACACTGCGACTGTTTAGATGTGTCATAGGAGGGAGAGTAAGTGTGGTAATTGTGGTCAGTGGAATTCCGCGCAGTAATAGTCACGTTGCGGCACACATGGGCGTGACGCTCAATCTATCCTATCGTACCAATGCTTGTTCTTGAGTATGTCAACTTATCTTTAGTGGCCCGCTCCACGTGGACGTTAATATTGTGAAACACCAGGTTTAATATGCATTCTCAAGCGACAGGCTCGTCCGGTTGGACTGCTTGATCAAAAACTTATCCTCATAGTGTGACTTGTACTGTACAACAACAACAACTCCGCGTCATCTACTGGGCCAGATCCGTGAGCTTAAGCACTCAAATGGAATCAACTTCTGTCATTGTCGAGGGACCTGATCCTGGAAAACCGCTTGCCTCAGCCAGGTGTTTATCAAGCATGGACTTTCCTCAGGGAAGGGAGATCATATTTGTGTGTAAGTACAAGAGTTATTCCTTCTTGAAGCTGCTAGGCCTCACTCAAGACAGGTGGTTTAGGAATGGTTGGGATAGGTTTGGAATATCATTATCGATAAAAAATTCGGGACTGCCGCTTACATCAATGGCCAGCGTTCATCGAGAAGCTTCTCAATCTCGATGAGAAACAGAAATATTTCATCCTGACTTGTGGAGAAGAGGTGCATTTTGCTTACAACCGCGTTGGGTTCGCTACTTACTTGTATGATCAATTCTTGATCTCACATTGCCTAGATTGACAGAATACTTCGAGCATCGCAATGTACATTCGTACATTCAGCACTTGACCTTTACCTAACGGGTACCATTTCAGATCGAAAATTTGTATTTAAACCCGCCTTCTTGGTATGCGGAACAGCAGCCAGATCGATTTCGTTATCATCTCTCAGAAACTGTGACGTCTCTTTCTCCCGAGCAACATCTAGTGTACACGAGCAAGGATAGGTCATTTCGATATGATAAGTGTATCATCGCAACAGGTTCGACTGCTAGCCTCCCGCCGTACACTTCCCTGAATAGGGTCGCGAAGACGCGAGGGGTCTTCTTGTATCGGAACATTTCAGATCTCAATTCTATTATTGCGTACGCGGAAAGAGACGATGTGAAGCATGCTGTTATTGTTGGAGGTGGTCTGCTTGGTTTGGAGGCTGCGAAAGCCCTACATGATCTCGAGACGTGGGTTTCCGAGATTTCCAGCTTTAGCGAATCAGGAGTCACCCTTCTTTCAGAATATCTCATGTGAGTATTGTGAATCGCCAGGCTTACCCGCTTTCACGGCAACTCGATGGTGATGCGGGAGAAATGGTCCTCAACAAGATCGAAGCTTTGGGCGTTCGAGTCCTCACAAATTCTTCTCCTTCGGAAGAACTCACTCGTGACGCCGGGGATGGCTCTTGTTCTCAGATTTTCACTGGTCTCAGGCTACAAGACGGATCCATCCACGACGCTGATATGGTAATTTATGCCATCGGAATACAGCCACGAGATGAGCTTGCGAGAGACTGCGGTATCAAATGTCATCCCAAGGGAGGTGTTATTGTTGGCAGTGATCTCCAAACTTCCGCTGCAGACGTCTATGCTATCGGGGAATGTGCAAACTGGAAGGGGCACTACTACGGGCTGATTGCTCCCGGAGGTAAAGTTTGCGCCAGTCCATTCATATTTCTAGTACCTCATCCGAGTGTAGTTGAGATGGCGGATATCCTATCGTTCAATCTGACGCAAACAGAGTCCCATGCGCCCAGGGTGATGAATGCACCTGACATGAGCACCAAGCTTAAGTGATTAGCTTTCTTTATTCTCTCAACTAAGGTCTCAGTTAAGACCCCTGCGGCAGACTCATGGGAGTTGATGTTGCTTCCTTTGGTGATTATTTTGCCGACAGGCGACACTCTGTAAAGGCGCAGCTAGCAACAGAGTTGCTTGGACCAATAGATCAATTCGAAAATTATCCAATTTCCCAGACGCCCAAAGGTATAACTTTAGGCGATAGGACTTCCGATTCGACTCAGCTGCCCTTAGCTCCAGGATCATCGTCTACCCCCAAAAGACTAGGAGTACACAAAAGCGACGAGTCCATCAAATGCTTGATCTACAATGATCCTTTTAGTTCTACCTACAAAAAATATATTTTCACTGCAGACGGGAGGTACCTTCTTGGGGGAATGATGATCGGGGACGTGAGTGATTTTGTGAAGCTCGTTGCCATCGTTAAAAAAAAAGTGTGCTTTCTCTCATCTAACATACTTGGAACACACGTTGATATGGTCATTTTACTTGCTAGAAAACTTTGGATGTCCCCCCTTCTCAATTCATCATTGGAGCAAAAAGAGAGGAAGAGGGGGATGATCTTGATGACGAAGCACAAGTTTGTAGCTGTCATGTGCGTTTTTGAAGACGTTCCTTTGCATTTGCCAGCTTTCTCAGAATTTGTTTAGAACGTTCTCAAACTTGACATCGTCAAATGCATTCAATCCAGTGACAACATCACTGTCGGCGACTTCAAACAGAAAACTAAGGCCGGTACTGGGTGTGGTGGTTGTATGCCACTGGTCAGTTTCCCCCTTGATCCTATTGTACACTGACATTGTATCAGATAACAGCTTTGTTCAATGCTGAAATGAAGAAGGCTGGCCATACGTTGAATAATTATTTATGTACTCACTTTGCAATGTCCCGCGCGGATCTATTCAGCATCATAAAAGTCAAAAGGCTGCGCAACTTCAAGGAAGTAATTCGCGAAGCCGGTGCCATCAAGGACGCTATCGGCTGTGAAATATGCAAGCCCGCTGTTGGTAGCATCCTGTCGAGCTTGTACGTGCAAAAGTAGTCTGCCTCATTACAGCAACCTATCAACTTGCTCATAGGTACAATGAGCACATTATGAAACCAGAGCATCACCAGAATCAGGACACAAACGACCGGTTCTTAGCGAACATTCAACGGGATGGCACTTTCAGTGTTGTTCCCAGGATTGCAGCGGGAGAGATTACCCCTGAAGGGCTCATCGCCATCGGTCAAGTAGCCAAGAAGTACAATTTATACACCAAGGTAGGCGATAGGCTGGGGTTACATCCTCACGTCCACTGATCGTCAGGTCAGATAACTGGAGGTCAGCGTATCGACATGTTTGGTGCAATGAAAGATGATTTGCCAGAAATTTGGGAGGAGCTGAACAATGCCGGATTTGAAAGTGGCCATGCATATGGCAAGAGCCTACGAACTATTAAGTCTTGTGTTGGTACTACTTGTACGTAATTTTATCATTTCAAGTTCTCCTTATCCTAATGCCCTGCAGGGTGTCGTTATGGTGTTGGTGACTCTGTGGGTCTGGCTATCCAACTAGAAAATCGTTATCGCGGTGTGCGGAGCCCTCACAAATTTAAAGGAGGTGTATCAGGGTGCATAAGAGAGTGTGCTGAGGCCCAAGGAAAAGACTTTGGACTCATTGCGACTGATAAAGGCTGGAATAGTATGCTTTTCTTCAGTCTTTATCCCTCTCTTCTCAATTCTTTCGTAGTATTTGTCGGTGGCAATGGAGGTGCCAACCCTGTAAGACGTTTCTTATCGCGTCTTGTCTTATCGCGCTTAATGACTCATCAGCGACACGCCGAGCTTCTGGCAAAGGACGTTCCTCCTTCTAAGGTTGTCAGGGTCATTGACCGGTTCCTTGCCTACTATATCATGACCGCCGACCGGTTGCAACGTACTGCACGCTGGATTGAGAACATGGACGGCGGCATTGAGGTGAGCATGTGCCAAAGTATTTTGGATTACCATATTCTAAAAGCCTCGCCTAGAAACTACGTAGAGTCATTGTTGAGGACCAGCTTGGAATATGTACTGAATTGGATGCAATCATGGATAATCTCATCAGTACATATAAAGATGAGTGGGCAACTGTCGTGAAAGGTTAATCGCTTTGGCCCCGACTATTGAAACCACATTTGATTATGTGTTTTCCCAGATCCCGCCAAACGGCTGCAGTTCAAACAATTCGTGAATTCCTCTGAACGTAGACAACAGACTGAACTGATTGAGGAGCGTGGTCAGAAGCGACCTGCTGACTGGCCCAAAATATCCGCGTCCCTGAGATTTACGCCTGACCAATTCGTCACACCGAAGCATCAATGGACATGGCAGACCGTGGCGAAGAAAGAGGATATGATGCTGAACGACCAAGCCACTACTAGTGTAGCTGTCAAATATGGTGAAACACAGCTGGCCGTTTACCACGTTCCCCGACGGGGACTTTACGCAAGTCAGCAGATGTATGTTTGTGTCCCTCTTATAGTTTTCATCTTAATTTGTCGGGCATGGCGCAGGTGTCCCCATCGTCGCGCTTTTGTACTTGATCATGGTATAATCAGTGATACACCCAATGGTGATCTCGTACGTCGTCCTTACTTTCATATGAGGATCATGCGTCAAGTTCACTTAATTTCTCTCAGTACATCTCATGTCCTCTACACAAACGGAACTTCGCCTTGACAGATGGGACATGTTTGAATGCTTCCGATTATAGCATAATGACATTCGAGGCCCGTCAAACTGAGTCCGGAGACGAAATTCAGCTTCTTTTGCCCCCAAAAGACGATATCAACACAGTTCTGGGGACGGATAAATGGCTTACTCGACAAGCAGAGTCAGAGGCACTTGGATTGAATACCGCAACGCAAGTAAGATTAGCCGATAGCACAGGACATTTTTACAGTCAGGAGACTGCCTTGACCGGTTGTTCAGGTGTGGCATTGTGTGGTGATAAGAGACTGGAGTGGTAGTTGCAACATGATTAAATTGTTCACTATACATACATGTGGCCAGTCACCTTCTGATTTCTGATTCATCCGGAACGAGAATCAAATTGATTCCTTATGCCAAGACTGAAGTTCTCTCCGCTCAGCAGCTAAAAACTGACAACCGATTCGTCAGCTACCTGATCTTTGGGGCGCTAGAGGTCGTTTTATCGACTCAATACCAAAGAAGATCCGGCAGTTATATTTAGCATTCAACTTTGTTTGAACTTTGTTGGACAATGTTAACAATGATAAATATGGTACCTGTAATTTATTTATTTTTACCAAATTAAGCTGATCTTCACATCGAAAAAGACACTCTTGTCCCGTTCAATGAGATGAATCAAAAAAAACTGATGCGGCGGGTCT
>Ga0153986_1000241_pt1 | contig 17592 bp, 25 predicted proteins | sample TSGA070MetaG_FD_104724 | JGI IMG/M metagenome (GOLD analysis project Ga0153986, IMG submission 104724) | Attine ant fungus gardens microbial communities from Georgia, USA - TSGA070 MetaG | ecosystem: Host-associated > Fungi > Mycelium > Unclassified | place: USA: Georgia, Alexander Wildlife... | reverse complement strand
TATATTTTTGACAGGACTCACTTAGAACTCCTTCCACGAACTTCATATTCCATTTTACATTATCACCCACACACCTAGAAAAGCAATTCCAGAGCGAGTCTTTGAGCTTCTGAAGGAGTACGAGTGCAATCATTTGTTCGCAAATTTAGAATATGAAGTTGATGAGCTCCGACGTGATTTACGAATCTGGAAATTTGGCGAGAAGCATGGGATTCAAGTCAATTTTTTTCATAACAAAAATGTTATAGAGCCCGGTGTCATTCGCACAAAACAAGGAAAAGGTTATACAGTAGGTGTATGTCGTCTCCACGGTTTAGATCCCTGAAACCATTACAGGTTTATTCTCCATACTGGAGAAGCTGGATAGATACCTTGAATCGTGCACCAGATAAGTATATCAAAGAGTCGCCTGAACCATCATCGAACCAGGAATCCATACGACAAGACAAAAAGTTCTCAGCTCTTTTTGGAACTTCCGTTCCAGACGCCGTTCCAGGCTTTGAACTTGACGAAAAAGAGGGGGCCAAGATGGAGGAATATTGGCCCGCTGGAGAACTTGCAGCAAATGAAGTTGGTAAACCAATCAAGATCTTTCTCTTTCTTACGAATTTCTGATAGATTCTGGAACGCTTTTTGAAAACGAGGGCTCGTCCGTCTCAAATGGGTGCTGTCAATCCCTTGAATCCTGGAGCACAGGACACCGAACAACACAGCCGCATTGCCAAGTATAAGGATGCACGGGATCAGATGGACAAAGATACTACCAGCCGCCTGAGGTAAGAATCTAGTAGTCTCGACTACCATTTATACAACTCATTACTGTTGCAAGCGTTTATCTGTCTTCTGGTGTGCTTTCAATTAGGGAATGCATACGTCGAACAATGGTACTTAGTGGGTCCAAGAAAGTTGAATGCAACTTCTCGTCTGGGGTTGGTCGATGGATCCAGGAATTAGCCTGGCGAGATTTTTACACTGGGGTTTTATGTCATTACCCTCGAGTCTCCATGGGCCGCCCTTATCACGAGAGATATTCCGAAGTCGTATGGGAAGACCATCAAGTAAAGCAAGATTCTGCAAGGAGCCATGAGCATCACGAGGCTGTTGATGGGGAGATGTTGCAGCGGTGGAAGGAAGGCAAGACTGGAGTCCCCATAGTCGATGCTACGATGCGTTGTATCCGTGAAATGGGCTGGGTGCATAACAGAGCTAGGATGATCACTGCGATGTATCTGACAAAGGACTTGATGATCGACTGGAGGGTTGGCGAAAGGGTATGTCGTCGCTGCAATTTACGGACGTGTAACTTCTTTCTCAATGGTTTTTTTCAGTATTTCATGCAAAACCTCATTGACGGTGATTTAGCCTCTAATAATGGTGGCTGGCAATGGTGTGCGAGCACTGGAGTTGACCCTTGTCCCTACTTTCGCATTTTCAATCCGCATAGTCAAAGTTTGAAAGTGGGCTGGTTCTTATTGTCGTCATCAAAGAGTCACCTCAGTATTTATCCAGACAGATCCGTCCGGTGAATTTATTCGACATTGGGTTCCAGAACTTGAGAAAGTATGCGGTCCAGGTAAATATTTTGATATTTCAGGGCTGCAGACCAATTTATCTAGCATTGTCAGACCTCCATAATCTGTCTGTGTCCTTGGCAGACAAACTCGGCTACCCAAGAGAGATGATTGATCACTCCAAGGCGCGGGACAGAGCGCTAAGGAGGTTCAAAAATATAGGTGAGGAGTAGAAGTATTGGAGCGATAATCGATGGAGTGATGTATTGGAATGAAATGCATATTTGCACGGTGGGCATTGAGTCATATGACATCGTGACATATAGTCACACTTTTCTGTCACGTCATCATCGCATTCGCTGCAGTGATGATCAAACAAACGATCAAACAATGTTCAAACAATGTATGGATCATGATAATCCAGGACTGAATTTGACCTGGATAAGTGAGGATTTCCTCTTAATTTCTTCATGGTGTACTTCTCGCATACAGTGTATGATATTGAAGGTGCCATGGTCAAAAGGATTTGTTATGACTAGGCAAAGCACATACAACAGCATACAGAAGTAATTAAGGATTGTTGAAATCCGGTACCCTGAGACCCCAGTAGGCCGAAGCAATACTTTTATAGTCCTCAGCGAGGAACATGCTCATCATCCCAACCGCCCACATGGTACAGGAACACAAGCCGAAGAAAGGGCTTGCATTACTTAAATAACCAGTCAAGGAGCGCTGTTGAAGCAAAAAGAGGAAGTTTCACGCATAAGTCTGGCGAGCCCACTCAGCAGCCTCAACAAGATTGGTTAGGGAAGTCTCCGTCTCCTTCCAAGCACGAGTTTTGAGACCACAGTCCTTGAAGTCGGATCAGTCAAAGATAATCGACTTGACGGGAATTGTCAGACTCACAGGATTGACAAAAAGTTGTTCTTGAGGGATAAATTTTAGCATACCCTTGATACGATCCTTGATCTCCGGAGTACTCGGGACACGGGGCGAGTGAATATCGTAGACGCCGGGACCGATTTGATTGGAATAGCTGTGTTGCTCAAATGCAGCCAGTAACTTCATGTCACTTTTAGACGCCTCGATAGAAATAACATCAGCATCGAGTCGCTGGATTGAGGAGAAGATATCATTAAAGTCGGAATAACAGAAGTGGGAGTGGGTCTGGAGCTGATCAGTGACACCGGCTGTACTTAGTTTGAAGGAGTCAACAGCCCACTCAAGGTACTCTTCCCAGTCGGAACGGCGAAGAGGGAGCTGTAAGACAAGTATTAGGCGACGTTTATAGCGCAGGATAGATTGGCTCGTCACTTACACCCTCACGTATAGCGGGTTCATCAACCTGGATAGCATGAATTCCAGCCTTCTCTAGGTCAGCTACCTCGTCACGAAGAGCAAGGGCCAGTTGCTTGGACTGGAGTTCGCGCGGGATATCGGCACGAGGGAAGGACCAATTCAGGATGGTGACAGGACCAGTAAGCATACCCTTCATGGGCTTCTTGGTTAAGCTTTGTGCGTAACTGCTCCATTTGACAGTCATAGGTCCAGGGCGACTGACATCGGAGACGATGATTGGTGGGCGGACATAACTAGTAACAGTTGATTAGACAGAGAAACCCAAAATTGTGGATGAGACTATTAACCGAGAACCATAGCTCTGAACCCAAGCATTCTGGGTAAAGACAAAGCCGTGGAGAAGCTCGCCGAAGTATTGGACCATATCATTACGCTCAGGTTCTCCGTGCACTAAGATGTCAAGGCCCACCTTCTCCTGGAAACGTACTGTATTCTCGATTTCCTTCTCTATGAAGCCTTCGTACTCCTCTTCAGTGAGGTCACCTTTTCCAAGCTTAGCACGAGCCTGGCGGATTTCTTTGGTTTGCTGTGAAAAATGGGTTAAATTGACTGTATAATATGACAAATAAGACACGAACAGGAAATGAACCTATAGTGGTAGTAGGGAATTTGGGGAGATTGAGATGCTTGGCCTGTATATCCTTGCGGATAGAGAAGGGACTCTTGCGTTCGAGCATTTCGGGAGTGATGACATCAACACGCCTGCGGACAGTATCGTCGGAATTCTGTTCAAATTGACGACGGGCGGCAATCGACTTCCTATTAGCTTCCAACGCTGCAGTAACTTGAGGATCCTGGGATCCAGAGGAGGCAGCAGAAATGACATAGGTCTCTCTAGCCTTTTCTGTGGCAAAGGAGAACCAATCCTTTTGTTCCTCCGTCAACTTCTTCTCAGAGGTGAGTGTGACAGGTGTGTGGAGGAGTGAAGAAGACGTTGCAACGATGACACGGTCAGCACCGAGAGCATCAATGGCTGTCTGGACAAACTTGATTGCGGCGGCAAGATCAGTTTTCCAGATGTTACGGCCAGAGACGACACCCAAGGAAAGCAATATCCTTGTATCCTGGATGGTACTAAGTACGTCCTCAAACTGATCAGGAGCACGGTCAAGGTCAATATGGAGACCATAAATTGGAAGCTTAGCGATAAAATTGATGTTTGAGTCAAGACGAGCAAAGTAGGTAGTAAGTACGATCTTTGGGGATATAGGAGCGAGCTCGGCATATGTAGCGGCGTACTCCTTTTCGAGGGCAGCGGCAGAATCGAGGACCAGGATGGGCTCATCGATCTGTACCGATTCAACACCCTCGGTCTTCAATTCGGAGAGGAGTTTCTTATAGATCGGTATGAGTTTAGATAAGAGGGATACAAGTTGGAAGCCTGATGGAGCGGTCTTATCCTTTTTTCCAAGAAGGAGATAACTGATGGGACCAATGATGACAGGGCGAGTGATGATACCTGCAGCCCGAGCCTCCTTGTACTCATTTAGAGCCTTGTTGTAGTTGAGCTTGAAATCGGTCTCTTCAGAAAACTCGGGGACAACGTAATGGTAATTTGAATCGAACCTCAAGCATGCTTTCAACCTACGTCTGAATTTTAGAAGTGAACGAGATACCTACCATTTCTTCATTTCACAAGCAGGAACATCAACACCTTCTGACTGACGTCCACGACCCATGGCAAAATATACATCTAGTTCTGTTAAGCCAAGACCAGTATAACGTCGTGGAATGACATTGAAGGCAGTAGAATGGTCCAATACGTGGTCGTAAAGGGAGAAATCGCCACTTGAGCAAAAAAATAAGTTCAGCATCTAATCATTCGATCCACCACAAACCTGGGAACCAAGTCAACACCCTGAGACTTGACCACGTTCCAGCTAGCCTTCTTTATATCGGTAGCAATTGTGTTAAGTTCTGTTGCGGTAATTTTACCATTCCAATAGTTTTCGACACCTTTCTTGATCTCGCGATTGGGACCTAATTTTAAGGCAATCAACGTTGGAATTGCAAAAGCATATTTAATCAGATGGGAGGGAGTTCACCAATGCGGGGAAAACCAAGGACGCTGGAGTAAACCATTTTTTGAGTGTGAAAGATACGATAGATGTTGATGTTAAAAAATTAGCGATGGCGAATTGATGGTGACTTATAGGCACGTGTCCGTAGTTCTGACACCATCCGACGTCAGGAAGAATAAAAATCACATTACAAAGTAATACAGTTGTACAGATGGAGAAGATATGAATATCATAGCAGCGATTTATGCGGCACTGTTACCATTTGTAGGTGCAGAAAATTCTTTGATGCGCTGAACGGCTGCACGAAGTATATTGCGCCCACTTTTCAAAGTAATGGATTTGGGCTTTCCACCTGGAGAACGTAAAACCTTGTCCAGTAATGTCCCTGGAAGGATCAACGGTTCTTCGACGTCATCATCAGGGTTTCCATCAGGACAGGCAACAGTGACAGGGGCGACAGCGTGCACTGAGGGAGTCTTTACAACGAGAGATGACTTGGAAGAATCAGCGGCAGAAGATCCAATTTTATTGTCCGATCCAGGGACAGGGCCTTTGAGCATCACAGATTGAGAACTGGAATCGCGTGGAGCAGTAGGTTGGAGGATAGGACTAGATATCGCGCCACCTTCTGTCTCCACCAGAACCCGATTTGGTTTGGCTGGAACAGGTTCGGACTCAGTCTGCCAGCCCGAATCGGTGGATTCAATGTGTTTTTCTGCTTGTAATGGCCTGGGAGGTGGTTTCAGTTGCCGCGGACTTTTGAAGAACGTGCGAACTTGGATAATCTCCTCTTTCAGTTTCTCCAGGGAGATCCGCCTCAATGGGTCGATAGTAAATATACGTTTGATGATCATATTTGCTTCTGCAGAAATAGGCAACACGTTACCGAGGAAATTGTTATCGTTCAAGAAGGCTTGAAAACACTGATCATCTACGGTGGCGTACCGCCAAGGATTACGTCCAGATATCATGTTGACGAGAATGACACCCATAGACCAAACATCGGTCTGCTTTGAGGAATATTTGAGACGTGGCTTCTGTTCAGCGATACATTCTGTGAACAACCAAAGCCCAAAGCTTCAGTCGATAATAAGAGACACAGGAGTAAGAAAGCCTTACCAGGGCTCATATAATAACAACTTCCGCAACCATATTCTGCAGAAGCGGCATGAGTAGTCGAGAGACCAAAGTCAGCCAACTTGATACGACGTGTATCTTCCGAAAAAAGAATGTTCTCTGGTTTGATGTCACGGTGATAGATACCCTTTTTATGGCAATACTGGACTGCGTCAATAATCTGGACATATATCTTCTTGACCAACGCATCATTGTTCTGAAATATGTGTCTTTCCGTTATGGCTGCAAAGAGATCACCTCCCCGAACAAGTTCCATAACAACATAGATCCAATCTCCCTCCCGAAAGTGTCGATCATATCGTACAATATTGGGATGATCACGAACAACAGGATGATTACAAAGTTCTCTGGTCTGAAAGTGAGCCTTGGTGGTTCCAGGGACATAAATGGGCATGCATTTAATGGCGAAGAATGCGCGGCCATCTGCTGGAGATTTCATATCCATGGCACGATAGACCTTGCCATAGGCACCCGAACCGAGCAACTTGTCCAGAAAATAACGATCACCGTCAACGGTTTGTCCAGTAAAGTCAGGCATTGTGCCAGTGGCTGCTCGTCGTGGCATAGTTTGTGCGAAAGGAGTGTGTTGATAGAGATGATGACAGAGGCCAAGCTCGTCAGAATGTAAGGTAGAATTGAGAGATGTATCTTCACAGAAGACAGAGTAGGACAAAGAGACTGGACCATTAGGAAGAACCGAGATGCGTTGCACATTGGGCTGGAGGCTGACACTGAAGAAACAAGTTTTACCACGGTACCCCACATCTGCTCATGTCTGATAATCTATCCTTCGTTTTGCGCGGCATCGAGGATGTTGCCTACGAACAACGCTCCATTCCCCAGCGTAAATCTGTGTCTAGCAGATCACTGTCTGGATAGCTAACGCCATCTTTTTAGCTGGTCCTGACGATGTGATCGTTGAGGTTAAGAAGACTGGTGTGTGTTACACCGATCTTCTACTCCGAGTTCTAATTTTTCGCAAGGAATCTGTGGTTCTGACGTAGATACTACTGGTTTGGATAGATGTTCAACTGCGAAACTGAATACATCCTAGGTTCACTATCTTGTCGAAGGACGGATCGGTGACTTTGTCGTGGAGAAGCCTATGGTAGGGTTCAAGAACTCAAACATCACTTCTGTGCTTCTCTAATGCGTCTAGAGGTTCTGGGCCATGAATCTGCAGGCATTGTTTCACAAGGTAGACTAACTTTTGAGTTGAATCGGAATATTCTGACCAGGGCCACAGTTGGTACTAATGTGAAGTGTATCAAAGTCGGTGATCGCGTAGCTATGGAACCAGGAGCGACATGCAGTGGGTACTGAGCGTGTCCACATTTCTCTGACCTCATCATCTATATGTTATATTTAGAAAAATGTGATCTTTGCAAGGCTGGGCGTTATGAGGTCTGATCCGTCTTCTTCACTCCGCCAGTGAGGCTGATAATCATTCAAGCTATGTGCAGATATTGTGTTCGCAGCAACCCCTCCTTATGATGGAACTCTTGCACGATACTACAGACTTCCCGCTGACCTGGCCTATCTTCTGCCAGAAAATCTCACTCTTGAAGATGGCGCCATGGTAGTTTCAATTCACATGTCTGGGCTTGCACTAATTTTTCCCCCTTAGATGGAACCCTTGTCTGTCGGTGTGCACTCGGTGGCCAACCTTGGTGGCTTCCGCTCTGGCCAGTCCATTGCTATCTTCGGTTGCGGCCCCGTTGGCCTTCTCTGCATGGCAGTGGCCAAGGCTCTCGGAGCTCAACGTATTATCGCTGTAGACATCGTTCCTCAACGCCTGGAGTTTGCCAAGAGCTATGCTGCTACTGACACGTATCTTCCTCCAAAGCCCCTTGAAGGCGAAACAAAATTTGACTACAGCAAGCGAAATGCAGAACAGATGAAACAGCAGCTTAATATCCAAGACAGGAGTATCAATAAAATTGACCTAGTCATCGATGCTAGTGGCGCCGAGGTCTCCATCCAAACTGCTATATACATCGTGAAGACTGGTGGTACATTTGTGCAGGTATGCAGCGGGATCTATTTTTTTTTGAATTATACTTTGATTACGTTCTCAAGGTTGGTATGGGTGCGCCAAATGTCACCATCAACATCGGCCTCCTCATGGTCAAGGAGCTCAACTACAAAGGCTCCTTCCGTTATGGCGTATGCTGTCTACATCTCTTGTCAGTTACGTACTGATCGCGGACAAAGCCTGGTGATTACTCGCTGGCTATCTCTCTAGTCGCAAATGAAAAGGTTGATCTCAAGCCCCTCGTTACACACCGGTGAGAACTCTAAGTATGATTTGGTGGGGTCATGCCAACAACTCTTTTCAAAGATATGCCTTCAAAGATGCCATTGCAGCGTTTAGGGCAACTCGTTTTGGCAAGAGTGAAGACGGCAGGGGCGTCATAAAAGCAATTATCTCAGGACCTGAGTGATCATTCGCCTAAGTACGGGAGATTTGTAGTTGTCAATGGTATGAGTGGGGTGTGACCGATCGCGTGATCGAACATCAAACTTTGAACTCTTCCGTTGCCCATGAACTTCAAAACTAGAAATCTTTTCTATCTTCGGATATCCGAACACTCTGTCCTTCCGGTATATGTGAGCTGTAGGGCTTCACATAAAATATAGTGTACTCTAACAGAGTGAAAGCTTTATCTTGATGAACGTCATTTGGATTGGATGTCAGACCAAGTGTTACAGCATATCCTCTCTGATCTTCGTCCACGGTCGGTCTCTGGATTTCGTACTTTACAGGAAGCTGTCTCAATTAGATTCTTGGTCTCAGGATCTTACCAAAGCTCTTAGCTGAGGCTGACGTTTTTTCCAGTCCTGCTGCGGCGAAGAAGGCAGCAGTGGATACATGTTGCGGTGGTGTGTGCGCGATCTTCTTCCTCTCCAAGTATCTGGCTCATACTGTACATCCAGATACCTACCAATTTTGTTACTTTTTGCGTCGAACGGAACCACACTCAGTCGTCATAAAGGTACGTAGTTTGTAGTTTCATCCAACATCAAGTTATATCTGTGAAATAGACGAGACACCATGTAATGAGGGCCTCTAAGTTCGTCAATCTACCTGCAGCCGCAGTCACTGCCACAACTCCTCGGAGGACACAGACAAAACGGAAGGCACGCTCTGAGTCCGCCCTTTCGAGGTCATCAGCATCTAGATCCATCAAGAAACGGAAAAAGTATGTAGCATCAGATTCCGATGATTCAAGGGGTTCAGAAGAAGGAGAGTATACTTCAATCAGACCAGAGGTGCCAGAAGTGGTTGATGTTGACCAATATGAGGAAACAAATTATGCCAACGCAAAGGAACTCATTGACGAAGAAGACGGTAATCAACACTATCAACAAGATAGCTTTGACCTTCATACTGATGAGGAAGAGAAGCCCAAGTTGACACTTCAACTGAAATATGAGGGTTTCGGCATTTATGGTCAATGTCTCTGTGTTGTTGCGGAACCATGGCCAACAATCCATCCTACAACTCGTTCTCTCGGAGACCTAGGTAAACATACTATTTTCAAGTCTAAGGAAAAGCAGGCTGCTTTATCAACTATTATCGCGCGTGCTCAGACACCCTTGTTTTTAACCGACGAGGATGACACACAATCCCAGCACTTCACTCCTGTAGTCAATTCTCTGGATGATCTCGACACAAAGGAGGTCAGTGATGATGATTCCGAGATGGGAGGGATGATGGCGTTCAGTCAGGTATTAAACATGGCCGGTGACACTAGACCAGGAGCAGTTGAGGATGAAGATGATATAGGAGGAGCGGTCCTTTTCGGTGATGCAGATGAAGCGAGACAATTGTAAATTTTAATTTATTCACGTGCAGTCCCTTATGCTTTGCCAATTTCACGAAGAATTTCCAGCCGTCGAAGTGCTGAGACCTCTTTAAATCCTGCGGTATACAACTCAAAAGTACCACTACCTTCTGAAAGAGCACGAAGACGCTGCGAATAGTCTAAAAATCGACTGAGTGGGACTAGTCCTTGTACAGCGCGTTTGGCTCTTGAGCCTGATGTCTCTAATGCAATTTCAGAGGCGGAAGGTGTCAGCCACAAGGGTGGCGTATAAACACCCTCTTCAGAAAATCCACTTGTGATCTCGCCTTCTGTAGAGGCAGGAAGCCCAGAACTAAGCTCTAGAAGCTCTCCACCATGTTCCGTCATGTCCCTGATGACCTTGCCTAGATGATTTTCTGACACAGTCACATTGAGATTCATGAAGGGCTCCATGAGAGGTCCAAATCCTGCACCGCGGAAAAATTGGCGCAGCACAGCTGCAGAGGCTCCAGTCAGGATGGAGGGAGGTATTTCTTTGGACAGGACTTTTTTGGGTATTTGTATACATATATGGGTCATGGCAAGTGAAGAATGAGGTGAAATCGATAGTGCACTCGCAATACCTTGTGCAACGTACGAAAGAGGTCCAACAGGAATAGATTCTGGAGCCGGCAGGTGGTTGCCTTTGTCATCCAAGACTTTGTTACCATCCCAGACAGGATTTCCTTCCTCTGCACCCATCAGAGAGCGTACAATCAGGGGAACTTCAACAGAGATGTATTTCCCGCCTCCAACATCCGCATTCCAAGTGTCCCATCCTTGGACTGGTATACCAGGTCCGAGGCCCTCGCGAAAACTAACTCTGCGTTTGCCAAATTCAAATTTGACGTCCCATTCGTCTTTGAGTCGCCCTTCAATGATTTCTAGGTGTAAAGCCCCAAGTCCGTGTACTAGAACTTGTCCTTCTTGGATGTCTGCGCGTACCGATGGATCTGTCCGCGCCAGTGATTCCAAAGCTTTTTGAACTGGTTCGAGATCTGTGTGAGATTGAGGGATGACAGAGGCAGAGATAACAGCAGGGGGTGGTGTGATATCCCTTAATATAAAGCGAGTAGAAGTAGGACTTCCGGCAGAAACGAGGGTATCACCCGTGCGGGTATGTTTCAGACCGATGATTACACCCACCGAACCAAATGGTAACTCGTCTACTTCTTGGAACTCAGAAGCATAGAGGAGCATCAACTTCGAAACGACTTCTTTCTGATTTCTGTTGGTGTTGAAAAGTTTGCTATGGCGAGAGAGCTTTCCTGTCAGAAAGTGAATGGTAATGCGCGGCAAGGTATACACTTCACAACATACCAGAGTATACACGGACAAAGGTCATCCAGCCTCTTCTCCGGTCCCAATTGACTTTCCAGGCAAGAAGTTGTAAAGGAGAGCCAATAACCTGGGGACCATGAGAAACATCTGATGGGCTGGCTAGAAGCTCGCCAGCATAGTCAAGCACTAACTCTGTGCCTATATGGTGCAAGGCAGAACCGCAGACAACGGGCATTATAGCATTCCGGAGGGATGCCTGTCTAAGATACGGAATTATTTGATCGCCGTCGATATCTAGGTAGGCATCTGGGGAAGACGGCAGACCAAGTAGAGTGTCCATAAGGTCTTCCGAATGCATTGAAAGATTATCCAAAAACTGGACTCGTGCATTTACCAAGTGAGATGGAAGAGGATGATTGGGCTCGAATATAGATCGAAGGGCCTCTGCTGTACGTGGCAAGGCATCTATGGAAGGCTTTCCTATCTCAGACCATCGCCAGAGCTCCCATTTAACCAAATCAACAAGGCCTTGAATACCAGGCTCCGCTTGTTGATAGGCTAGAGGGCTAAATGACGCAATGGGTAAGACTAAAGGTAATGGTTGGGAATGAAGCCGGTTCAGCAGGATGGAAGATAAAGCAAATTTGAAGGAAGCTCCGGGGCGGTCCATTTTATTCAAGAAGATCAACTTGGTTGCAACGTCATATCTATGTCAACATTCAATCGGGCTTCAAGTTGAATGGAAGTCGCTTACCGGTCAAGTTGTGCCCAAACGCCTCTAGTCTGAGCTTCAACGCCCTCAACGGAATCTATAAGAACGACCGCACCATCAATGACACGACTAGCACTTTCTACTTCCATTCCGAAGTCAGCATGACCAGGTGTGTCTATCAGATTGAAGGTCCAGTCTCTCCACTGCACGGGTATACTAGCGGATTGGACAGTGATCCCTCGTTCCCTTTCAACGGGCAAAAAATCGGTCGTGGTACTTCCCGTGTCGACTGTACCTGATTCCGCAAGATAAGACGACTTAAACAAAATTGATTCTGTGAGGGTTGTTTTTCCAGAATCTAGAGATCATGAGCTCGCTACAAAGAAAAAAAGATGTCAAGTTACCTATATGAGCGACCAGCGCCATGTTACGGAATTTCGAGGCAGCTTGTTGTTGTTTGATGGTCGAGTAACATCGTCCTATTAAGTGGTGGAGCTGCAAAGTCCAGCGAGGTTGGTGAAGCCAAAGCATGGACGAGCAGGCAGGTGATCTTTCCACGGCCAATCAATATAGTCATAAATAATTCTTATTGTCTGCACATAGGTCTGTCCTTCCCCTCTTGTTTGTCAATGACATCCAGGGACTCAGACCAGATTGAGGACCGCCTGCCTCGACGCATTACTACTACAAATTCCCTACATCTCGAGTCAGATGTGAAAAACCTTCGTGGCAGCCTTCCCAACACTCTTCTTGCTATAGTTATCATTGCGTTCTTCCTCGGTGGTGTTTTCTGCATCTCATTCTTGACAGTCGCGTTTGGTAACTTTGAGAAATATTGGTGGTGTACACGTCAACTTGCCTTCTTCCTCTGTGCTTGGTCATTATTTCACTGGGCAGAGTTCGCTGTCACTGCCGGTTGGAATCTGGAAAGATGCAATGTCGATTGTAAGCCAATCTTTCGCTCCACATCCTTTCTTGATCCTATATCATATAGCTTTTCTACTGAATAACGGCTACTTGTATTATACTGCTCATGCAATAGCCCTCAGCGAATACCTGATAACTCTATATCTCATTCCCGAGACAAAGAGCCTTGCGTATGTTTCTCAATTAGGTGAGTCTTCTCTCTAAGAGCCTAAACACTGAAAATGAGATTAATAGGTGCTGCGGTCACACTTTTCGGGCAGGTGCTACGTTCCCTTGCGATGATCCAGGCATCCACCAACTTTTCTCATATTGTAGTATTCAAGAAACGTAGTGACCACATGCTTGTCACGGATGGAGTCTATGCGTGAGCTCATCTTTCTGGATCTGCATCTTGTTGCTGAGTACAGATAGGTGGTCCCGTCATCCTTCCTATGCCGGATTTTTCTATTGGGTTCTGGGTACCCAATTAGTACTACAGAACCCGTTATCATTTGTTGTCCATTCTATTCTCCTGTGGAGATTTTTTTATCATCGCTCGCGCTGTACGTTCCTTCCTTTTCAATGATCTCAGAATTTTGATTATAGTAGCTGAAGAACGCGCTCTTGTTAAATTTTTCGGGCAGGATTATGTTGAATATCGCGATCGGGTCGGAACAAAAATTCCATTCATCCCTTAATAATTTCATCACCTATGAACTAAAACCGATGATCATTGTGTCGGCAAACGAAGTTTTGATTGGCACGGGGGCAACAATGGAGGGATATATGCTGTGACACGAGCCACAGGAGTTCAGTCATCTTGAATAACTGTGGCTTTGTCTGACACGTAAATACCATCTAAGAATTTTCGGATATCTTTGTTACGAACACGGCAGCTACCCTGAATGGAGGCGGCTTGCAAAGCGTCATGTTTGGCTTTCATCTAGGTCAAGGGCGAGACTCACCAGATTGAGAGACATTGTCGATGTCGTTACCCTCAAGGATGAGCTCGTCCTTTTGCGCTTTCGATTCCGAAATCGTAACACCCTCCAACATGTCGACATGCCGCACATTCTGAAGAGCATTGAATATTTATTCGCGTCATAGATCAGTGCATACCTTCTCGCCTAAGAAATTACGGATTTCGACGGAATGGCCATCATCTTGAATAATGCAGTTGATAGGAAAATGGGCATATACTGCACGCATTTTATATAGGAAACCCTGGAATCGGATATCAGCGTTCTAAGAGCATAATCACGGATTTCGATATACCTTCGTCACACCAGTTACCATGTTATTGATGAGACTACGGATCGTACGCAGGCAAGCAACATGCTTGCGTCCCCCCTGCCAGACTGCAAGGCTGACCTTGGTGGTCTTGCCCTTTAGTAACCGAATATCCATGTCAACATGGCGGATATTCTTCTTCAGCGTGCCCCGAGGACCAGTGACAGTAATGAGACGAGACTTGATAGAAACATCAACATTCTCGGGGATGGTGAGCTCTTCGGTCTTGAGGACGTTGTGCATCTGCTTTGTTGAAGAGGAATCAGCAAAATTTCATCCGAACTTAATCCCTCGCATCCAACACTCGCGCTTCACCGACTTTTACGAAATCGATACCAAACAAGCGAGAAAGTGCCACAAATTGCACAAGATGCAAAAAGAACCAGCAGAAGTGTAGGTAAACACACCTTGGGCAGTGAGTTTCGGATAGTATACTGATATCGATGGACTCGACTTTCAATTCGCTGACGTAATACACAACGGTTCCAAGAACTTTTATCTGGATAGTATTTACTATGCTTGTATCTGAATTATAGGTACTAATCTTCTTTCTAGCTTACGAATAACTATCTGACTGTACTCACCAGTTCACCTGACAATTCCATTAATGTATCGAGATACACTTGGGATGACAATGATTGGCATAAGACCTCCAGATATTTATCTTTGTAATGAAATAGCACGATGTCAAATGCAGCACGGCAAGATTTCGGTGGCACATGCCTAGACTTATCTAACTTGACCGTGTAAAGGTCCATTCGTAGGCGCAAATTTTGAATATAAATCAAATATGGATTATCAACTAGGCTGAGTACACATGCACTTTTGACGAATGGTCCCCTGGTCCTTTCTCCGACTCTGCACAGGTCTCCTTATCATCAGACATCTGTTGTAGCTTCTACACATGTCAAAGCATCAGACATTTACATTCATTTACATTCACCGAAAAGAGCTAATTGTCATACCATGTGCATAGCGGCATGTTCATGCACCGCTTCGTGTGTAGTATCTATCTGGATAGAGATGTTTGGCTGACTCTGGGGAGTGGACGAAAATGCGCTTTGCGACAGAGAAATGAGCATGTGATCTATTTTGTCGATTGGGTCTGCAATACTAGACCGAGCGTTGAGGGTTGCCAGGAAAGAATTGACATAGACTTGGAAGAAAGTGAAAGGCTTCAAAACCTGGGTCAAAAACTTGGGTGACAGTCAAGCACGTACGACGGCCAATGCAAAAGTAGAAGCTAGCATAAATGAGTGTTCTCGAGGATGCAATGAGCTGATCGATGGGGGAAAAAGGAACAATACAAATCAGTCGTATCTGTAGCATATATGAGTGCTTTATCAAATTACCGAGATGAGGGCTGCGATAGCACAGAGACTTTGTTCAGGATGAGTTAGGTTGTGCACAGAAGGTCAAGTCATGTTCCGGGAACATACGTAGTCAATCTAAGGAATACTGTCATTTACATGTCCCATTGACCAATTTGCAATGAAGATACTCACACCCCTGTGCTCACAATAAATAGAATCTGTCCAATGAATTTATCTTATCCTAGTTTGTGGTTTCTGGAGGCCTTACCAATTTGTTTATCATGGTATTTGATCTGCCCAAACATCAGTACAGTGTGGAGAAAATGTCATTTAAAATGAGATGACCTCTTGAATCCAGTGCGAGCCCTATTGAGGAGATAGACCAAACTCAAAGCAATCAGCATATCAATAGTCGTCGACAGGGCATTGATCGTGACGGTCAACGGCTATATTAAAAATCCAGCTTGAGCAATAAAACTGGAGGACTTGGTTTTTTGGATCAGCACTTACAGTAATTTTAAGCAATTGTTCGTAGGTGTTTAGTTGCATGCTGTTGTCTGTGTTATCTAACTTGACTGGTCTTAGAGTCGGCAAAGACATACGAGATAATGACCCAAGCTATGACATAAACTCAGTAATTGTTGCTTCTTCGGGAGATCAAATCCTAACCTGTTCCACATCCGGCACAACACATGATCAGAGATAGAATGAACCCCGTAATGATCCAATTGTGCCCGCTAAGTTTCCACACTCGATAAGTATAAAAACTAACGAATCATCAATTGCGGGACTTGTGACGGCAGGAAGTCCACCCAACATTTGTACAAAGGCACCATTAAGACCCTGCATATCGTTGACGGTATCATAATTGCGCCCATATGACACATATGACACGAAAGAAAGAGAGCATGATTCGAGGTTGATGGTACAGAATTACCTGACTGCTCCATGACTGGACAAAAGAACGTACGGTGAGCAGGGCTTCCATCTATATCCCTCCAGTCAGCCAGCTATGAACAAAGAAACAGATTACACGTACAACAACAGACCAGACGATAACCTTTAACTTAGCTTCATCGCTGTCCACTAGCCTCAGTCCCGATCATTCTACAAGCGATGAATCAAGTCATACTGGAAGTTCGTTATCGTGTAATGATATGCTGGAAAGCAGACCCGGTCGGCACAAATCGGTGGAGAGAAGGTCTCAAACATACCAGTATGCGCAATGAAGCAGAGGTGGATTGCATCAAAGAGAACAAGGACTGTGACCTATAACAAATCAGAGTAGTAATGGAATCAATCCTCGAGATCTTGTATCACCAGAAAAAAACAACTCCATAAACATGAAGAGAAGAGTCACAGTCTGTCTTCGCACACCGTGTAACAAATTGATGAATTTTTAAAAAAATGAAGAGAACAGTCTAATGGACAACAAGTGATACTTACGAGGACTTTGACAAGGATACCATCTTTCTTATACTCTGTTGGGGCAAGATTTGGAATGAACTTGGAATTCAATATCAGATAGCGCACTTTGGAAATAGTAGAAAGCTTGCAGGAGACACACGCCGTGCAAAACTGCACTGACGATCACCCCAATTATCACGGCACCAAAGCTGAGACGATCATCAATGATATTCATTATTAATAGGGCCTGGGCCCCAACATACGTGTTGTCCAAAGGAACATCATCCTGCAGAGTTGCTGACATTTCGGACTCAAACGACCTGTGTTTTGGGAACGTCTGGCCTCAGCTATATCTCGAAAAAAGAAGTTAATCCAGTTCCTTACAATCCACATGCAAACCTTGACAACGGGGAGGGAATGAACGACCAAAGAGAGTCTGGGGGGAACCAAATGGAAAAAATCCAGGTCTTGTAGCAGTCCCAGGACAGATTGTTGGAACTGGCCCAAAATTCGTAGATACAGTTTCTCTGAGACGAATAGATCGGGGGTTAAAATGGAATTCTTCTTTCATGACTGATAAGAACCTGTCAAGAGGCATGTGACAGGTGTCTGAAGCGTTGGAAAACAGTTTCTCCCAAAGAATTTACTTCCACGGGTTCCACAGGGCATCAAGATGGGTGGGGCGCTCCCACCTAGGACATCGAATGGGTAGAATAAAAACTGAAAAACAAACTCACCAACGCTATGCTATCATCACGTGAGTCGACAGACCCACAATATTTGTGTTTTTCGCGATTTTTCAATAGG
>Ga0153986_1000239_pt1 | contig 17700 bp, 30 predicted proteins | sample TSGA070MetaG_FD_104724 | JGI IMG/M metagenome (GOLD analysis project Ga0153986, IMG submission 104724) | Attine ant fungus gardens microbial communities from Georgia, USA - TSGA070 MetaG | ecosystem: Host-associated > Fungi > Mycelium > Unclassified | place: USA: Georgia, Alexander Wildlife... | reverse complement strand
TTAGAGTCCTCGCTTCATTGGTCTATCTACTTATACATAATCTACTTGGTCTGTGCACTTAGTATCCCGCACTCCCAACCAAATCATGTGTGACATGTCATGTGATGTGACCTCTGATGTGACCTTGTTACACATCCTGTCACATAGTGTAACATGGATTTCCCATGCTATAAATAGAAAAAGATATTTAAAAGAAAAGAAATAGAAATGAACTTAGTGCAGAAGAGGCGGTTCATGACAATATAAGTACATTGTTCACCTCTAGGATCCTTATCCTGTTCTCTAAGGATTTTCCTGGAGGTAAGCTGCTATAACTCATACCATAATTATAATAAACTAAGGATTTTCCTGGAGTCCTGAATTCCATGCCCAGTCACCCTTACACTTGGCCTGCTCAAGGTCACACCTGAATTCTTGTCTAAATCTCTTCAAGTCTCAGGACTTGACACAGGCATACATTCACACAGTCAAGAAACTAAAGCTACAAGTCCACATATTCTGAATCCCATCCAAGTCCATTGTCTACTATCTCTGTGATCCACAGGGTTTCTTCTTTGTCCAAGTCTAAGTCATATAGCTCCTTGATTGGGTCAAGAGTGTTCATGACATATCCACAGACAGTTGATGGAAGGCAGCAGAGCAACCTGACTTCAACACAATTTAAATCCATTCAGAATTAGTAGAGGTGATTGAACAGGCCAGGGGCCCAGATGAAAACCTCATGATTGTATCATAGAGCAAACTGTGTCAACATGATTTTGTATTATGGGAGAACATCTGTGCAGTTATCCCATTTTATAGCAACAAGGAACATATCATATGTATTGTAGTGTGAAAAAGAAACATGAACACAGATTCTGGTCTACCGTCTTTACAACTATGCAAGCTGCATGGGACTCGGGGATGTGAAGCCGTTGGAATTCATAGGTGCCAGCACATCTCGAAATTTTCCCAGAGGTCTCGCTAAATGAGTTGCAAGTGCAGTTCCCTAATTGGAAAACATCGTCAGTATACTATCGATTTCAATTACACTTGGCGTGCCTACTTTGTATTGCAGTTCTTGCCACTCCACGTCTTCAGCTGAATTCAGGGCCAAGAGCATTAGTGGCGGTCGGTGGAGGAATCGGGTGGGATCTTCACTGTCGGGGCCATCATCAACTGGTAGAACAAGGATTTTCCCAAACTGTTAAAGCACATACGACCATATCAGTCTCTGCCGAAATATAATATTGAATTCTGACCTCGCTATCGACCATTCCCATTCCCTGGTCTTTGGTTTCTCGCCAAACTTCTCCGCTCAGCCCAACAATGACACGAATTTCATCCTTAGGTCTTTGAGGCTTTGACGCAGCAGAGACAAGCTCCCCTGTTGGTGTCAGAAGTACCGTGGTATGTAACTTGTCAGGAGAGACGATTTGAGAGAGTAAATTATGCAAGGCCGGAAGTACGAGCATTATATATAGATCGATGATTGAGACAGACACAAGAATACCGTCATCCAATGTTGTGGGTTCTATCGATACCTGAATTCTGTGTTCAACTGTCGTTGAATTAGGAGATGCTCAGCATCGAAGGGCGCGTAGTCATGATGTGGTCGTGTTTGTTCGGTTGGAATAACCTCGAACGCTGAAAATAACATTGCAACCAAGGTATTGAAGGTATACACAAGGTAAAACAGGCAATAATAACAATAGCTTTAGGCGTTCAAGTCTAATGAATAGAGAAAGAAGCAGCACTTCGGATGTCATTTATTGTTTGCCCTGTGTTTGCTGAAGCATGTGAGTAAAAGAATGAGCATTTCAATTGATCATACCAGATAATTCATTAACTGTTGGAACTGGGACTCATTTTGGTGTGACACTCCAGTGGACCCGGGCAAAGGTGATGGTGGTCCCCCATACTGTGGCGGAGTCGGTTGACGTTGTTGTGCACCCTGTAACAACGCCATGATGTTAGGGGGCAGCCCTGCATGTGATACATTCAGAGGCGCTCCAGTATATGCATTACTGGGGGGAAGGGAAGTGGGGTATGACGGCTGCTGGAGAGTTGGCAGAGGTGGATAAGAAACAAAGGGAGATATCGAAGCTGAAGCTTGCACGGGGGGTGGTATGGGCGGTGCTACAACATGAGAAGGTGCCACGGATGCAGCCCCTGGCTGTGGCTGCTTCAGAGCGGCCAGGAGTTGTTGCACTTTCCTGGCTTGTTCTAGTCGATCATCCTAGCATCATCAATACAAGCTTCATATTGCAATGAATTGCAACTCTGACACTTACCCCACTACTGGCCAACGATTGTCCTGTAGCAGCGGCAAAAGAAGGCGCAGAATTATAACTAGCACTATTGCCGCTGCCATAGCCTCCATTTCTGTTGTCAAATTTATCGCCGTACCCTCCATTTCTGCCACTGCGTCCACCATGCTCATTGTCATGGCGCCCGCGACGGGGATCACGATCCCGACCGTATTCTCGTCGATCTTCCCATTCATTTATTTGGTGACCTCCTGTATGACCACCCCGACCACGGCCGCGGCCACGGCCACGACTTCCGCCACTACCACGACCTCTGGGAATATCGATTCCATCCCAATCTCTACGACCACCATTGGCACTGAAGATATTAGCATCATACAGCCTCTGGTTGAAATGATCTCACACACCGGCCTTCTGACTGCCCTTCAGTATGATCCCAAGCGTAGACGATGTCCATTACACCATCTTGAAGACCTTGGTGACGAAGTGCATTGAAAGCATCCTCACAATTCTTGAATTTTTTATTAGTAAAATCTTCATAGAGGATCTAAAGACTAACGCGGATGTCATAAAATTCTACGTATCGAGAGCTAAAATATCCTCAGCACCAAGGCAGAAAATCAATCAACAATTACGCACTCAACGCGATCATTGACCGGTCGAACGGACTTGATATCTCCAAAGGCCTGAAACTTGCGGCGGACTTCATTGTCATCAATCGGCTGGCCAGATGGGGATGCCCTCAGGGTCACTTGTAGTGTGCCCTGGAATTGCTACATATCTGTTCAGATACACAAGATGGAGATTGAATAAAAGATCGAAACAAACTTGGTTTCTTTCCCTTTCAGGACCTTTTTGGTCGTCACGTGGAAGGGAATAATGTACGTCGATCTACTCCTTTATGTTCAACAGGTACACCGAAGAACACAAAAATATTCACCGGTCGCCCACTGATCTCAGATCCTTGAAGACGGTCTCTGGCTCGCTCTGCAGCACGAAGGTCATACTGAAAAAAATCCAGATACTGCAGCAAAGCGGGGATACTGAAAAACTTACATAAGTCACAAAAACCATTCCACGTGTGGAAATTAAATCAAAGAAGGTCTTGATACTACCAAACTCTTCGAATTGATGTCGAACATCATCGCTGTTGGTTTCATACTAGTATGTGAATGAGTCAAAAAAATCGATAACTCCTGTAGTGCACTAACCTTGATATTACGAATAAAGAGTGTTCGACAGGGTCGCTCTCGTTGGATACGTTCTTCGATAATTGAATCGTGGACTTTGTCATCTCTGTCTTTACGCACAGGGAGACGCCTTGGACCGCGTGAGTATCCACTAGCATCGTCATCATATCCGTTTGTAGTACCGTCTAGTTGGGCGTTACAGATGTAAGAAACTCTTCATAACATAGCCAGAGAGGTCAAACAGATAGAGAGCACCACACCAGTATTCACGAAAAGAGGCAGCTCAAGGTCAAAATCATGACATCTCACCAGCCAAGGATGAATTGACTTCTGAAAGGCGTGAATAGCTCTCGATTAGGATGGCATATGGTGCATTTATCGAGACTTCACCGCCTCGCTCTCGCTAACTTTTAGCTTAAGCTGACGAAATCCGTTCAAGTTCATTGAACGCTGGCCAGTTTCCGTAGGCCTCAGTGCTGATCAAGGCCACAAATAATCCTTGCAGCCCTTTTCGGTGCGAATTCAGTCTTAATCATTAGCGCACCTTCAAACTTTCCGAAACCCTGATTATAGCTTGAGCATGAACCGATATTCTGGTAATAGGAATCTTGGTGAGAAGCCTGAGAATCATACTCATTGTAGGCTTCCATGTCGTTGGCATATCCACCATGCATTCCCCCATCATAGGAGCCATAGTCCCCAGCTCCACCCCTTCCGCTGCCTCTTCCACGACCATAGCCACTTCTTCCGCGGTAACCACCGCCAGTTCTCTCCTGAAATCGATGGCCTCTGTCGGGACCAGGACCAGACGGAGACCCTCCTCGACGATGACTGTCAAAGTTTCCGCCATAAGGATGATGACGATTCATGTTTTCTCAGAAATTCAACACAATTTTACTGCTTGCGATGGTCTCAGTGACGTGGCGTTCAAGGAATGTGCAAGCAGAGCGAGAAGGCACAGGTAAAGAGAGAGGAACGATGCTGATGGCGAGCTCAATCTCAGTACTCAGAGTGAACCAGCTTACAGAGACAAGCAGAAATGTCTGACAGTGTTGATGGGAGGAGGCAAGAGAAAATTGCAAGCGTGATCACCACATTGCTCCCCGGCAAACCCCGAGTTTGTCACAAAGCTTCCTTTTCGGACCGACACATGCAGTGCGTCACACCATACCACTTGGTCTTCCACGCAACCATGTCCAAGCAATACCAGTTTAAGCTCGTGCTCCTAGGTCAGTTTCTCTCTTAAAATCCTTGTTTCTGCTTACGCTCCCCGAGGCGAATCAGCTGTCGGAAAGTCCAGGTACTTTACCTCCTATCTTGCTTGTCACAAAGCTAATCCAACAACAGCCTCGTCCTTCGTTTCGTCAAGGACCAGTTTGATGATTATCGAGAGAGTACAATAGGCGGTTAGTCTCATGCAGAATAACAATGGTATATGGTTTTTGATCATGCCTTAGCTGCCTTCCTCACGCAGACAGTGACAATTGACGAGCAAACAACAGTCAAGTTTGAGATATGGTATATGTTCCCTATCTTTGTCTGTCTCGGTGCTGACACCTATGCAGGGACACTGCCGGACAGGAACGCTATAAGGTGTGCTTCCTCACTTCTTTTGTCGACCGGCTAGCTGATTTGGCTCCTCCAGTCGCTGGTATCTCTTTAACTACGATGCTATGGTGGCCTCATGATTGAAATTTCTTGCAGGCGCCCATGTATTATCGCAATGCCAATTGTGCTGTAGTGGTATATGACATCACACAAACATCGTCTCTTGAGAAAGCCCGCACCTGGATACGTGAACTTCAAAGACAAGCGGATCCGAATATTGTCATCGCGTTGTGTGGCAACAAGGCTGATCTCGCTGCTCGCCGTCAGGTTAGTCGGGAAGAGGCTCAGAAATATGCAGATGAGGAAGGTCTCATGTGGGCGGAGACAAGTGCAAAGACCAGCGAAGGAGTGACAGAAGTCTTCACAGCAATTGGTTGGTCAGCGCTCGTTCTCGCACTACTCATCATTAATTTTATTCCTCTCGTAGCCAAGAAACTCCCATCCATTGCTTCCCCCGCTGTCCGATCTGGAATGAGAGTAGGCCCTGGAGTAAGACAAGGCGTTGACCTCAATAAGCAGGCAATCATACAGGATCAGTCTGAAAATTGCAACTGTTAGAGTTGCTTGCTCGCTCGCTTCAATTACTTCGATTCAACCTTAATCCTCCCCCAACACGCCTCTCACTTGTTGCTCACTCTGTAACCTACTTTTCTTGCACTTTTCTTGCAGACCTTGGACCCTTGGGATATATACATTTTTATCTGATTCTGTCACTCTTAATGCCATCACAATGCAATCACGTTCTACGTGGCCGTTCCATGAGTGATGAGCATACCTTCAATGAGCACGCAGACAGCGTTAACGGTACTGAAAACAACTTTGGTGACCTTGGAATTAGTCGAGAACGAGCAATGTCATTCAGAATTTTCGAATATCAATATGTGCATGCTCCAACTGTCGCACTTCCTCGCTTTTCTCCCACAACTCCCTCTCACTGAAAGGCTCTTTCCGCAACTGGTCTCGAAGAAACACAGCGACGTCATCCAGCGGAAGAAGATAGGGTTCCTTCTGATGACAAAGCATTATAGATATGACGTCGAAGAATCGTCTCCGTTTGTAAAAGCAGATTAACCCAGATTCCTTGTCACTGAAGTGGTCTTCAATATGGGCTAAATCAGTAAGATATATGGCGATGAAAGGCAGGCAAGGACCATCGACATCGTTCAGCTTGCGATAGGTCGCAAAACTGTTCGACGGGTCGTTATACCGCGAAAGTGAGTCCAAGACAGATTTTTTGTTAACATGAGCTATTGTGAGCGAGAGTTTCTGGACAATGGTGCTGGTAAGGGCAGTGGTAATGGCGCTCATAGAAGCAATATTGTTCAACAAGCGGCATTTCTAAATATGATCGTTAATATAGGGCACTGACCAAGAACAAAATACAAACTAACATCCGCTACTTTGATCCAATAATCAACGGCTTCTGCCCGCTTCTTTATCACACCAATATCTAAGATACTTTTCTGCACCCAAGAAACCACCCTGTCATGGACTGCGCAGTACTCTCGGAGGTTTGTTATGCCAGGTCCATTATGTGATCTCGCGTATGTGATACACTCTTGGGGCAAAATCTTTCTGTAAATTTCGAATAAGATCATCGTGAGCTGCTCTGCAAGGTCTGTATGTTCTATCTTTAAGAAATCGTTTTTCTGAGGCTTCGAGTTCTTCTTCTTGCGCGGACCAATTGATGGGGAAATAGTGATAGGATTTCCACTGCAAAATGTCTACCCCATCTTAATATTAACCCTTGATAAATCAGTCAGAATGAAAAATCTCTTGCCAAATCCTTGATCTGATCTTGGATTAGCTTAGAAAGCTTGCTGCTGGGACCTGATGTTATTGATTTCAAAAATTCTGTGAGACGACCTGCAGTGTTAGTGTTGGGTTCCTGTTCCAATAGATGATTCGCTTGGAGCCAGTCGCCAAATATCTCCAAAACCTTTCGTTGCGTTCTGCCCCTACCACGCTCTAACCAATCCTCCAATTCAGCAACATTTAAACCTTCCGGTTCAGGAAGATCATAGTACTCTACAAGCGCATCAAACAATGCACCTGGAGACATGAACGATAGAAATGTCATCAGAAAGACATTTTGATATTGTTTATTCTCCGTATTGGTCGCTGTTAGTCATGAGAAATAGATCAGCCGCCCAGAGTAGCGAAGACGAACATACCGAACAATCGTTCCACTAAAGCAGGAATGGTTCCGAAACGCACTTGGCCATCTACATCCATATCTAACTGATCCATAAACCTTGGCTTCAAATACCACGGGATTGAAGCCTGTAGGACCAGTATAGGTTGGGAATAATCTTCTGTTGGCGGCGGTCTCCTCCGTTCTGCGTTGTTCCGGGACCGTCTAGCAGATTTAGTAAAGGCATTGACAGATTCTGGATATCCGTAACCTATCCATGTCCGCACTTTTGGGCTTCGCATGAAACGAGATGAACTGTCATCTCTCTGATTTGATGTCAGCGTTGCTGGTCCGTTCACACCGTTATTAACTTGATTGAGTAATTGAGGTGCGGGTGTGGTTGGAGAAGGTGGTGCATTCTTGCGACCCTTGAGAGTATCCAACAAGGCGGGAACTTGGGGCGGCCCCGAACGGTTGACTTGGCTCTGTACATTACGCTGCGGAGATTTAATATTGTGAGGTGATACCTACAGAATACCGATAGAAGACATGAGACAGAATGAACTATCGACAGAAAGATGACATACCCCGCCTCTCGGTTCAAGCTCAGGCTCCCATAACTGTTCCGTTTGATATACGTAAAAACGAAGATCTTCTTTCACATTAGCCAGACGTTCAGCCATTTCTTCTGTTAGAGGATTAACAAATGCTTGGGGTATCCAGCCAACTGTATCCCCTCCCTGACGCATTGCCGCCCACCACCCGGTGTTCTCGCGCTTGACTATGAGAAGTATCTCGTTCTTGCGGAAGGAAAGTTGATCGTCATCGGCGGCTCGGAAATCATATATGCACAAAACAGAGAATTCGTCCTGGTCCGAGCCAGTGCTGGTCGGTGTCGTTCGAGGCGTCCCTATGCTGAAGCGGGTAGATTCTGAGGATGGAGAGGCGGACTCAGGAGCAATGACGAGTCCAGAGACATACGGAGAGGGATCGATGTGGATGTGGAGGGACTGTCGCATAATTTGGGACTTGGTGGTCATAATCGTAGCAGAGAAGAATAGCAAGAGAGGTTGTCCGTTGGATCAGAGTTAAAAAACCACGTGAGTTGGCAATCACCCTCTCGAACAAATGTGTATGTATTATCAACTTAAGGGAGAGTCTCTCTCAAGTTGACTGATCTGGACTGGCCTCGCGGCCGATTCAGTATCACAAAATTGCCAGCATACCTGTTATGAGCACACACTTGCCAGTTTCTTTGCGGTCAAAACATGTACCGTCATATGATGCCTGCGGTACAATTGTTTTCTGAGATACGAGATTCTTACTACCATGACCCGCCCTTTCATCGATCATAGAACAGCAGCATACCGGCAGCAAACCCCATCCAATGTGCTGACAATCGAGTTTGGCGTTACTCATCGGCCTGGAAAAAGAGCATATTATGGGGAGACTCCAGAGATGCTGCACTTTGTGTTGTATGTTCGTCGATGTTTCTCTGGATTGGATGTCAAGTCTGGATGTTCACTATTGTTTCTCTCTTTTTCATCCGCTGTCATCTCATTGTTCGTGACAAATGTCATACCTGACCGCAAATCATATCCCTCAGCACTGTACTCCTCATACATACTTCTGGGTCTTGTACTTGTATGTAGCTGCTTCTCTCACTGGGACCACAACATGTATATAATTCACTGCATTACCATTTACAGTTGTGTAAGTTCTCGAAATAGCACGGACCATATTCTCCCAATCACAATCACATTCACAGGCTTTCACCTACAAATGGTTCTTTTGAATGCCGCAAAGACAAAGGTGTGCGGTACATACACCATCTCTTTAGCATTTCCCCTTGAACGTCTCGTTCCGTCAGGTTCAACTCCGGTACGTGCGTTCCATTGTTCGAGAGTGCCGCGACTAGGATCAACCGACATGCCAGACTGGCAGTACAGCGACTGAGAACTCTGCAACAGAAAAAGGAAGCACAAGCAAAGTCATCTCGCAGAGATATAGCCACCCTCCTAGAGCGACGCAAGATCGAAACCGCTCGGATCAAGGTCGAGGGTTGTAAGTGAAGTCAAATCTATTATTCATTCGTCCATTGATTGTAGAGTAGTAATCAATGAAGACATCCATGTTGAATTGTTGGAGCTTCTCGAGCTCTATTGCGAGCTCCTGCTAGCAAGATTTGGCCTCTTAGACCAAAAGTGCAAAAACTTTGTTTCTCTTGACCTTAGTCTTCATTGATTCTCTGGTCTAGCAACCGGGAACCAGACCCAGGTACGCGAACAATAGATAGCGATGGCATATGATATCTCAATGTGATCAAGCCATTAACGAGGGCGTTTGCAGCATTATCTATGCTGCTCCACGAACCGAACTGAAGGGTATTCTCATCTTGTTCAATATTTTCTACAAAAGAGTAACTGCCCTATCTAGAGCTCCATGTCCTGAGAGATATGCTTATGCATAAGTATGGTCGGGAATTCTCCGTGTCAGTCATGGAGAACCGTAATAATTGTGTCGCTGAACGGGTATGTCGACTTTTCTTGTTGCTTGATCGACCGTCAACGGACTCTGGTATTCTCAGGTGATACACAAGCTGATGTCCGGCCAACCATCAAATGAGCTTATTGACGCCTACTTGTGCGAGATCGCTAAAGCATATGGTGTACCCTGGGAGTCCTGCCCACAAACTGATGAAGTTGTCACCGACTTGAATAAGGTATTTCTCATCTAGTTCTCCAGATGATTTTGAGACAACAAGTGCCTTTAGGCCAGATGCACGGCCAATGAGGATGGACCATCTGAGGTGAAAGGTGAAAAGGAAGGAACATTACCTTCGGTAACATCGAATGATGTTGAAAAAGAGGATGATTTTTTGGCACTTATGAAGCGTTTTTCCGATCTTAAAAGGCACTAGCGAAGAGGAAGGCACGGTTTTTTGATGCAAGTGGAATGTGCACTGTAATAGATAAACGAGTGGCTGTGAAATCAACTCTTCTTGTACTTCTCTTGATGATGGCCACTGCAAATCAAGCAGCTCTCATCTCCCGCATCGTTAGCCCACGTCGAGAAGACATGTCTGCACTTTTAGAAGAGCTAGGCCTTGCAGGTTTACCACCCCGAGAACAGATTTTCCAGGATATTGAAGCAAAGCTTCTTCTGCCGCCAACTGGCTTCCCGGAGCATCTGCTTTCCACATATCAGATGTGCGATATGGATTCATACAAAGGCATTGATCAGCTAACGGGTGAACCAGTACTTGGGACCGCGATCTTCACGTACCAAGCCTCCTCAGTTTGGAACCGTCGCCTCCGCCAACATCAATATCATTTGTACGTGCAGGCCTCGAGGGTCGAATTGTAGGGCACACCGAGGTGAGTCACAAAAGGTATTTGTAATTAACCTATACGTTACCTCGGTCAGACACCAGTCAAACGTAATACGACGGGACTTACTTCTACTTCCATCAATCGAACACCAGCCCCTGCGCAGAATTTTGTTCGAGGGAAGTCCGGATATGTTCCATTCCTACCAGGCGGCCTTGACGATATAATCGAACCTGGAGAGAAGAGGGGTTCCTCTGTGAACAACAAACAACTGCGCGAGGTTGCTCCAGGTCTTAGCAGAGGAATCAGATTGCCAGGGGAAGTTGAAAACAAAATTTTGGATCTGGATGTTTTGAGAACTTCTGTGCACAAGGCGACCGTCGTCCCGCTTGACGACGAGATAACGTCAACTCAACAACAGAACAAAATCGATGTGCTATTGCCAGTAAGGTCCAAGCACTGCCATGACTTTTTCTATCTGATGTCAATCATCAGAAAGAACACCCCAAGTTGATTCAAATCCATTCTCGGCCCATCCGCAAAGTCGATGTTCAGAAACGAGATTGGGCTCATGTTATTGATGTCAATCAACCCCTAGCTAATTTTCACGAACTTGTTCCCCAGATGGCACACAAGGTATCCAGTAATGGCCTCTGCACTGATGATGCTGTAACACCGTGAAACATAGTATCCCTTCGAGCTGGACACGTTTCAAAAGCAAGCTGTATATCACCTAGAGCTCGGAGACTCTGTTTTTGTCGCGGCTCACACTTCTGCTGGGAAGACTGTCGTTGCGGAATATGCGATTGCTCTCGCTGAAAAACATATGACGAGGTGCCTTTGAGCCGGCTAGTTTTCAGAATGCATGTTAATCTCAGCACAGGGCGATCTATACTTCCCCTATAAAAGCCCTATCGAACCAGAAGTTCAGGGACTTCAAGCAAACTTTTTCTTCAGCCTCTGTCGGAATCCTTACTGGTGATGTCCAAATCAACCCAGAAGCAACTTGCCTCGTTATGACGACGGAAATTCTGAGGAGTATGCTCTACAAGGGGGCTGACTTGATTCGAGACGTAGAATTCGTGATTTTTGATGAGGTTCATTACGTTAACGATGCTGAGGTGACGTGAAGTTCTTCACGTCGTCGATCTCAGACTGATGATGTTGACGAATGCCGTAGCGAGGTGTAGTTTGGGAGGAAGTTATCATCATGCTTCCAGACCATGCCAACATCATTCTCCTTTCTGCCACTGTTCCGAATGCCAAAGAGTTTGCAGATTGGGTCGGGTAAGGTATATACTAATCCCTATTCAATGTTGAAGCATAATCATATCACAGACGCACCAAGAAGAAAGATATATATGTCATTTCAACAGTGCAACGCCCAGTGCCACTCGAACATTACCTCTATGCAGGGCGAGACAAGTTCAAGATTGTCGACGCCAAACGCAATTACATTGGGCAAGGGTACGCCTTGGTGTCTACCTTGAAGTTTCCAGCTCATAGCATTGGCCCAGGTATAAAGATGCTGGAGAAGCATTGCGGCGTAAACAAGACAAAGAACGCGAAGCCGCAGGTTTACCTCCAGCCCAACGCATGGGCGCTCGTGGTGTGGCCGGTGGCCAGCGTGGCCAGCGAAGCACTCCTGTACGTGGTAGTGGGTTTAGAGGATCCGTTCCAGTCACCCGATACGGAAGTCGTGGCGGTGGTGGACCAATGCGTACAATTCATACGGACAAGAACGTCTACGTCCACCTTTTAGGCCATCTGAAAAAAGAAACTCTGCTTCCTGTTGTAATTTTTACATTTTCCAAGAAACGTTGTGAGGAGAACGCGGAAACATTGATCAATGCCGACTTATGTACATCTGCAGAGAAGAGTGAAGTTCATGTTGCAATCGAAAAGGCGTTGTCACGACTGAAAGGTGAGAGAAGTGTAAATTTTCAATGATACCCCTACTTATGAGACTGGAAAGGTTCTGATAAGAAATTACCTCAGATTAGCCGTATGCGAGATCTATTAAGCCGCGGTATTGGTATCCATCATGGTGGACTCCTGCCAATCATGAAAGAAGTGGTGGAGATACTATTTGCACGCGGACTCGTGAAAACACTTTTTGCTACAGAAACATTCGCCATGGTGATTATCAATTCTGGATCTGATATCTATCCCTGACGCCAGCTGTAGGGAGTCAATATGCCTGCCAAATGCGTAGTTTTCTCCAGTGTCCGAAAACACGACGGTCGCAGTTTCCGAGATATCCTTCCCGGTGAATATACCCAGATGGCTGGGCGAGCCGGGCGTCGTGGTCTTGATAGTACAGGAACAGTCATTATACTTCCTGGAGATTCGCTTCCAGAGGTACGAGGTTGTGTTGCTTGAAAGGGGTTGAACTCATACCTGGGACAGCAAAATGCCCTTCAGACGATGATATTGGGCGTACCGGGGAAGTTGACATCTCAATTTCGATTGACATACAACATGATACTGAATTTGCTACGTGTGGAAGCCCTGCGGGTGGAGGAAATGATCAAGCGAAGCTTTTCAGAAAACACATCTCAACGACTGCTGCCTGAAAACCAGCAAAAGGTCATTGAGGTCAGATGTTTTGCTCATCCCTTCAAGTGACTGTAATGTAGTTGTTCTTCTTGTACAGAACCAGAGACTACTCTCAACTCTACAGAAATTGGAATGCGAACGATGCATAATGGATATCAAGGATTATCACAGTGACATGCAAGAAGTCATTGAACTCAATCAGCAATTAATCGACATGGCCGTTAGCCGCCAACAAGGCTCAAAACTTTTCTCTCCGGGCAGAGTAGTTGTCCTTCGTGATAATGTCAGTATATTCTCGAAGTCGGTGGGAAAACTAGACAAAACATTCCATTTTAGCATTTTTGTCCATTTAGTGTGGGTATATTGTTGAAACCCGCCCCGCTGCAAGTCTTGGAGTCAAGTCGAATCAGCCAAGCCAAGACTTGGTTCATTCTCGCGCTAGTTTCAGCTGATGTCAAAAGTGGAAATCGCGGTGATTATAGATGGGTCACGGATCTTTGCTTTCTCTAAGATCTTGCATAGACATTGATAACCAGACAGTCCTTCCACTATGGCCACCCAAAGCTGAGTTGATGATCGTAGAGGATGGCGTGTATGAACTGCGAGCTGTCCTTACAACTAGCATCAGCCTTGTCACAGGTCGTACTATCCAAGTATGGACGAGTGCCATTCGTACGTCCCTGATGTTGATTTAATTCCTCGCAGGTCAACGTTGATGAGATCGTTGAACGGCATCGCATATCGACGATGTTGGATGGTATAAAGAGTCTATCCGGGATTTTGCAAGATTGGTTGACATCCCAAAAGGATATCCCAGAGGTGGACTGGAGCAAAATACGCCTATTGGATTTCCAAGAAACTCTCCAGAGAAGGAATACGATTGTAAAACGGAATTCTGATAGGGATTGCTTACAGTGCCCTGACTTCATACCTCATGTGCGTGTACTACTCACTATCTTAGTTGAACTTGAATGACTTCACCATGCAATAGTACACTATCATCCATGGAGAGCAGATTCTACGCACTAACATTGCTCATCTTAAACTAGCCATATCCGAACAGAACCTGGAATTGATCCCAGATTATGAACAACGCATTGAAGTTCTCAAAGAGCTGAAATTTATCGATGAAAACTCGACGGTTCTCTTGAAAGGGCGGGTAGCATGCGAGGTAGGTATTGTCAACTGTATCACTGGATGCTATTCTGATCCTGAAATTCAGATCAACTCAACTAACGAGCTCGTATTGACTGAGCTCATCCTAGAAAATACCTTAGCTACTTATGACCCAGAAGAAGTGGTGGCTCTGCTTTCTTGTTTCGTCTTCCAAGAAAAGACAGAAGTAGAGCCGTTGCTTCCACCTAAACTGCAAGAGGGACGCAGTGTAATCCAAGTGATCAATGATCGCATTGGTCGGGTTCAAGATCGCCAAAAAATCGCTTCCGAAGAATTCCGATCTGTTCTTAAGTTTGGTCTCACCGAAGTCGTGTATGAATGGGCAAAGGGCATGGTGAGGATAACCTATCCACCAATGGATGCCAAGCTCCTCATCAAAGTACAGCCATTTGAACAGATAACTGCAATAACTGATGTTCCTGAGGGATCGATCGTACGCTGTATCACCCGCCTTGATGAGACCTGTCGAGAGGTCCGGGACGCCGCTCGGGTAATTGGTGACGCTCGCCTTTTCAAAAAAATGGAAGAAGCGCAACTCAAAATCAAACGAGACAGTAAGTTTGCCTAAGGTCAAACTCATACCCGCTCAAATCTCCTCTTTTCTAGTTGTTTTTGCTGCTAGCTTGTATTTCTGAAGTTGATAAAAATACACAAGAATTCCCCATATATTCACAAACGTCTGAAGCAATTTCCTCCTATTATCCTCTTAGATAAATGTTAGATAAATGCTGGTACAATGGCTTTGATCTCATGTGACCTCATTAACACGTGTCGCGTTTGATTGACATCATCGAATTACCAAATTCGTCATCTGTACTTAAATCCACTTTGGTCTTTGAGAATGTGGTAATCTCTTGTTACTCTTCTACAATGACTCCTGTCCAGACAGAATCTGGCCTGGATCTTACTCGGGACTCTACTGCTGGTTTATCTCGGCTCCGTCGGTGTACATCTCTTGCTGTCTCAATGGATTCTGGTGATGCGATACCTTCAGTGGTTGATGAAGAACGGCCCAAGACTCGCAGAGTGAACCCGCAGCGGCTAGCACTGCGCCTTGGGCCAGACCTTGTCGCGGAAATGGAAGCCCTGATTATTCCTGGCGCCAAAATGCCTACTTTTGCTGTCCGAAAAGATTTTCAGGATCGTTACTGTGTGGATCGCCGGCATATATACGATTATTTCCATTCAAGAGGCGCGACTAGTTCCCCTTTTGTTACCTCTGGCGGATTCTTATAAGGCTCTTTTTCAGGTCTTCGAGTTGCCAAGGAAGATAAGCATACCAACCTAAAACGCAGAAGAATCATGAAGCATGAACAGGTTCAAATGTCGACCTCGGTCAGTAGACATATAGGTAAAATTGATTTATTCTAATACATTTTTGCGTAGCCTGTTCCGAAGTTGCCAGCGGAAAATTTCCTTCAAGTCCGTTCTGGGCATACATTAACACCAGCAGTGGCTGCAGAGTTCCTATCCAAGTCTAAGTCCTCTCCACTTCAATTTCCAAAACGCGCCGCTACGTATCCGGGTAATTTACATGCCAAACGAGTTAAGAAAGCTGTCCCTATGCAAAACATCTCTCCATCATCCAGCCTCCCTACCTTCGCTACCCCTTCGGTGATTGACGTGCTTTCGACATCTTCAGAGCCGGGGGTATCAATTGAAGTTTCTGACTTGTATTCTCCAGATACAAGTCACATTGAACAACCATCCGACGGCAGTCCTCTTTCTGAAACTCACGACTCTCAGCATGAAGATTTCTTACCAGCACTTGGCAACACTTGGGCCCTGGATCAATGCAATGACTTATACGATCTATTAGATGGAGAATCCTATATCCAGGATCTTTCTTATCCGGCCGAACCATTTCAGGTGGTACAACAATTGTTTATGCGGCCTGATAATCATGGTTTCTCTGACTTGGTCTCCCATTCGCTCGGGGATAATGCCAATGGTACTTTCGAGGGATTGTCCAAAATTGCAGACATTCTGGGCAATCTAACCAAGGATATTTAGCATTCGGACTACAAATTTTACATGAACAAGATCTCATTTGTCCCAAGCAATTAGAATGACTGATGACGTGCATGGATCACTCGAACCATACCACAAAGCGTACATAAGAGCTCAGATGAATTCACGATTGCATTATACAATTTCATATTATTAGTCGATCATATAGCTTAATTGATACTTGGTCGTCAACAGCATATGACTCCATACAACCGCAACTATCGGATGAATCGCTCAGCCATAAAACCTTCCCACGGAGCTTGCTTGCCACATTCTACTCTAGAATAAGGCGATTGTCGGTAATTAGAGAAATAATGTATATTTCTTGATCCAACATCTAATCCTCCCTTGCGCAAATTGGCTCGCCGCAGGGAAGAGTTCCCCATCTCTTCAGCTTCAGAAGCCAGCCGTGAAAGCGAGATGATAGATATTCGCCTAGTAGGGCGAGGCTGGTGGAGAGGAAGGGAAGGTGAGGGCTGAACAGGTCGAGGTGTGGATACTTCCAAAGGAGAAGCAATCGTCGACTGTGGAGGTGAAGGATAAACAGACGAAGGCGGAAGTAAGGAGTTATGTGTATTTTGCAAACTCGTGCATTGTGAGGATGAAGGACATTGTTTACTTGATGATGAGAGCTCAACGGTAAAATCCACAGTCGAGCCAATAGGTAATACTGAAAGGAAAGTGGGATGGGCTGAATCAAGACTGTGACGTTCATGACTATAGCCCATCTCTGGATGTGTCCCCAAAGAGCGCTTCAAACGAGGATTTGCGTCAATCTGTGAATGGCACTCAATAGCCCCATCAACCTCCATCTGAGATAAAGTTCCAGAAGACGAATGGGGCATCTGTGCGAAAAAGGGTGTTAAAGGGATTGTCTGATTGTAATAGTTGCTGGAGGTCTTAACATCCGTCGAGAATGCAAGCCTTGGAACCTTCCTCTTATGTAGAGTAGGGTCATGATCGAAAGGATAGATGGTTTCACCGTCGTTCATGTGAAATGTCGGAGGGGCCGTCAGAGGGAGCCACCCTTGTGGAATAACAAAGGAGAAATGATCTGGGAACTTCTAACGAGCTGATCGGTTAGGATATTAGAATATACTGAAGTCAGAAGATGATGACACGCACTATGAGATGGAAGATGAGGTGAGAAGCTACGTTGAGATAGGTAAAATCCTTTTATTTGAATTTGGCGACAACTAATGGACCTAGTCAAGTGTGATGCAAAGAGGAGCCAAAACTATTGAGAGGGCTGTCGGGTTTATATACAACCGCCCGTGTTTCGTGGGGTCTCTGTTCACAATTTCTGAGCCGAAGAATAAATTACCGTGGATCGGGCAGCCAAAATCGATCAGGAACGGCGTATGACCCTTGGTTCTCCATTGGCTGTGGAGTGTGGACAAGCACGAGACATTCAGTTAGAAGAAGTTAGAAGGCTGCAATGACGA
>Ga0153986_1000238_pt1 | contig 17712 bp, 21 predicted proteins | sample TSGA070MetaG_FD_104724 | JGI IMG/M metagenome (GOLD analysis project Ga0153986, IMG submission 104724) | Attine ant fungus gardens microbial communities from Georgia, USA - TSGA070 MetaG | ecosystem: Host-associated > Fungi > Mycelium > Unclassified | place: USA: Georgia, Alexander Wildlife... | reverse complement strand
GCTATAAATAGAACAGGAAAAGAAATTAAAAGGAAAAGAATAATGGAAATGCCTAGTGGAAAAGAGCAGTTTATGACACAGGAGAAATGATTAGGAAAAGAGAGGAGAAGGTAACAATGAGGAAAGGATGTTATTGAAACCAGAGTGGATGAAGAATATACAAACAGGGGAAGTTATTGTAGAGGGAATAGATATTCTTGAAAGAATAAGAAAGTTGGAAGCAAAGGATAACAAAGTAGTAAAGGCAGTGGAAGAAGTGAAGAAAGCAGGAGTAAAGATGTTGAGGAATAAAGAATGGAGAGAGAAGGATAGATTAATGCTAAAGGAAGGAAAAGTATACATGCCAAAAGATAAGGCACTAAGGGTAGAGATCATGGCTGCATCATGATATGCCTATAGGAGAACATGGGAGGTAATTGAAGATGGCAGAGATGGTAGCAAGGAATTTCTGGTGACCTGGGATCACTAGAGAGATGAAACAATATGTGGAGGAGTACAATACCTGCCAAAGAAATAAAAATTGCATCGAGCAGCCAGCCAGAAAGTTAATGCCAAATTTGATACCAGATAAAGCGTGGACATACATTTTGGCAGACTTTATCACTAAGTTACCCTTGGCACTAGGGTATGGCAGTATTTTGGTAGTAGTAGATTGATTCACAAAAATAACATATTTTATGCCCACTACTAAAAAGACCATGGCAGAAGGATTGGCAAGGCTATTTAGGGATAATGTATGGCAATTACATGGGCTGTCTAAAAGCATCATCTCAGATAGAAGCCCACAGTTTGCAGTAGGATTGATGAGAGAGTTGAACAAGCTGCTGGGGATTAAGACTAAATTGTCAACAGCATTCTACCCACAAACTAACAGACAAACTGAAAGAATAAACCAGGAGTTAGAACAGTATCTCTGTATGTTTATTGATTACCATCAGGAGCAATGGCCAGAGTAGTTGGGCATAACAGAGTTTGCCTACAACAATAAGGTGCATACTAGTACAAAAGTGTTACCTTTTGAGGTGAACAGTGGTCAAAACCCAAGGATGGGGTTCAAGTTGAGAAAGAAGGGGAAGTATCAAGGAGCAGCAAAGTTTGCAGAAAAGATGAAGGGAGTACAAGAGGAAGCCAAGGCAGCATTGGCCAAAGCACAGGAAGACATGAGGTAGTATACAGACAGATATAGGGTGAAGGTAGTTGGATATAAGGTCAAAGACCTAGTGCTGCTCAGCACTAGGGACTGTGGTAGATGGTTGGACAATGCTTGGAAAAGCTTACAGAGTAGTTTGTAGGTCCTTACAGAATAAAGGCAATTATTTTTAGCAATGTAGTAGAATTAGATTTGCTGACTACTATTAAGATACACCCAGTAGTAGATGTTAGTAGGATAAGACAATATGTAAGTCAAGTAGATTGTCAGAGTAGTCAACTCCAAGCCAGAATTAAGCCAACTGCTCTTTATTAGCATTAGACAAAGAGAACTTGTTAAGAGTTCCCGTTGGATTAGTCTATCTACTTATACAAGTTCCACTTGGTCTGTGCACTAACTACCTACGCTCTCATGTGACCTGTGACCTGTGACATAACATGTAGCATGTGATGCGTGACTTGTCTTGTGACCATGACTCCTTTGTGTGATGTCACATCAATGTGACCTCTTGTCCCACAATTAGAAAAAAAAAGAAAAAAAAGAAAAAAAAGGAAATGAAATATAAATACAAGTATTTGACTTAGCTGTGGTGGTTAGTCAATAGTTCACAGAGGCAGTTTATGACATAGATGACCAGAAGAAAGAGGCGCCACAGCCTATTATTATTGTGAGAGAAGAGGAATGGAAAGTAGAAAAGATCTTGAAGAAGAGGAAGGTTAGAGGAAAGAACAAGTTTTTGGTATGGTGGAAGGAATTTATGGTGGAAGGAAATACTTAGAAGAGTAGGGAGAATTTAGAAAATGCAGGGGATTTATTGAGGGAGTTTGAGAAAGAATATAAAAAAGACCACAGAAAAGTAAGACAACAAGAGCAGGTAGATGGCAGCAAGGACTACTTTAGAGGAGAGCTCCCAGGTCAATACACAGCAAGAAGGTTGTTTGGATGGTCAGATGGAGAGTACAATTGCTAATACTAGTAGAGGTTAGAAAGGAACTGGAGACAATGGAAGAATATAAAACTGGCAGAAGAGATGATGGGGAGACTGACTGTAGATTGTAAAGTTATTGAAGAAGAGAGAGGAAAGATCAAAGAGTGGATAAAAGAAGATGAAATGGGGCAGATGGAGGATGCCTCAAACAACCTGTAAAATCCTTGGAACAAGGAATCTTGAGAGAGATATTATAAAACAACTTGACCCTATAGAAGAACTTAATGACTTGTACTTGGAAGAGGAAGACTCTTCTAGGATTGTAGAGCTAGGCAACACAGACTTGGACTTTGGGTTCAAGGACAGAGAGGTAGACCCAAACTTTGAGTTGTAGACTTAGATTCTCCATGGTTTGATGTGGGAGTAAAGATAGGATCAACTGATGAGTCATAGAGTACTTGTACATAGTTATTTAGTCATATGGCTCATAGACCAAGTGCAATATGTATAAGTAGTAGACATGAATTAAGTAGGAACTCTATCAAGTTCTCTTGGTACCACAACCTTGAGTTAGGATAGAGGCTTCATTCCAGTCAGCCCTTAGGTTCCTTATAAGGGGTGGTGTCATGAACTGTCTCTCTAAGGGTTGACTAGCTATCATGGCTAAGTCAATATTTATTTTCCTTTTCTTTTATTTTTATTTATTTTCAGATTGAAAATGCAAAACTGTGCAACAACAAAAGTATGACTCAATGGTGATGCAACAAGCATACATACATACAAACACCAGTAGATAGAGTTGTTTGTATATAAGTAGAGCATAATCCAGCAAGGACTCTTATTGAGTTCTCTTTGTCTAATGCTGATAAAGAGTAGTTGGCTTAATTCTGACTTGGAGTTGGCTTGCTGATAGGTAATCTATAATATCTCATGTTACAACATTGAGGACTATCTATCTCCATGGGATTCTATTGCCTTGTGTTCTATTTATAGTTGATGGAAGAATATTGATGAGAGCTTTCTAATGCAATCAAAAGCAAATTTCCACAATCATTGGTTCCTGAGATATAAGTGTTTTAGTGTTTGGTGACTACTGATTAGCTAATCTCTCAGTGAATACTTGTGATGTTGAGGTGTTCCTAGCATCATTGGAAAGGTCTTCTTAAGGGCTTTTCATTAGATGGTTGAAAAAGACCCACTTTCCATGGAGATATGTTTGAATGAAGTTTGTGACAACATTAGCACTCAATTATATCTGGTAGCCTTGGCTACCAATTGATTGACCTGACTCAGACTCAGAGAACCAATTGATTGACCTGACTCAGACTCAGAGAACCTTCTGGAAGATGACATGGAACTCAAAAAGTGTTTCTCCTCTGGCCTTCTAGAGGGAACTAGCTAGTATATACTCTAAGCTTGTAGGTGATAGATTTTCAAGTCAGTCCTAAATGCTTTCATTGGCAGAACAAAAGTTGATCAGGAGCAAAGTTGATATCAAATCAACTACCCTCCAACAATGACAGCAGCATGAAAAAAAAAAAAAGATGAGAGTAGGGTACATCAACCAAAAAAGATCAAGAAAAAAAAGATTAGCAGAAATTTATGCTCCACCCAACACTCATGATCCCCTCATCTACACACAAAAAAGCATTCACCCCCCCCCTACACCTGCACAAAGTCAACCACTCATTCTCTCTCCTTCCCCTTTTTCTCATCAAAAAACGCAACCAACTGCCCAACAGCAACTTTCCCCCTTCCTCTCACTCCTGCACCCGAACCTTTCTGATCTTTCTCCCTCGCTTTTTCTGCATTCTCCTTTCTCAACAACAACGGATCAACAAACTTGCCGCTTCCCGTACCACTCCCATTATGACTTCCTCCTCCATTGGAACTCGTACTCGAGATACTAGATACAGACGTACTACTGTTCAAACTATCCAAAGATCCAAAACGTTGATCTGTAGACTTGGATCGGGTACGAGGTTTGAGTGGCTGGATTGAGGCTTGAGGAGGTGGATTCAGAGTATGGTGGCTCGAGTGATGCTCGAAAGAGGACAAGGAAGACATCAGAGTTGACGAAGAACCAAATGTATACGTTGATTGAGGCCGTGGGCGAGAGCGTGATAGTCGAGAATTTGTATTTGTCATCGTCGTCGGAAGCGTTTGTGTAGGCTGAGATGGGGTTAAGGGTTTGTTTGTTACTGGGAACAAAAACGGGTCCAAATTGTCATTGTTGCCGATCTGCAAGGAATAAGCGCCAGAATTAACAGGACGTGAAACAGCACTCTGGAATAAATCCCCTTCAATCACATCCTCAAATGCAGAACCAGGTAATCCATCCCCACTTCCACCATCGATGCCAGCAGACGAACTACTAGAGAACATAGCAGTCCCAATTGAAGTCTGGCCCTTTCCAAACGGAATCTGTTGGATCCCCCTCTTATTGTTTAAAGGTGTTGCATCAAGACCATGGTCATGCACAGGAGGCGACTGTGATCTTAGAGGTTCCCCAAGTGCAACTGTGTACCTTTTCCTCGGTGTCGGACTAACACTCGATTGTCTCTTCTGCTGTTGCTGACCCTTTGAAGATGAAGGTGACGGTGCATTGAGATTGTTAGGACTAGCCCCTCTTTTGGTAGATAAGTTTGTAGAAGAGGTTCTTGGCGAACCAGGGTTCAGGCCGAGATTGAGATTTGGGTTAGAAGAAGTAGGAGATACACTATGTTGAATTGAATTTAGATTTACAGCTGAGGTGTTGGTGTTGGAGGATGTAGATGATGGAAGGGCCGAGAAAGATATTCCTCTGGTTTTGGAATTATTAGAGGGAGGAGGTGAACTGGGTGGTGAGAATGAAGTGTTTGGACTCGTATAATCCCCTGTAGGATAAGGCAATTTTGTCCCAGAACCCCTTGTCGAGGCCCCTCCAGCAGTATTAGCAGCCATAGGTGGACTAGTGGAATCTCTAGCAGTGGTGGAATTCAAACGTGAGTGTGCTGGCAATGATGTTGCCATAGAGGCGGATGGAGTATGGTGATAAGCGGCTGTCGAATTTGTAGGAGGTGAAGAATCAACGGCAGACGAATGCCTCAAAGACAGATTACTCGGCGCAGTAACTAGCTTTGCCATCTCACGACCGAGTTCACCTACACGTCCTTGAAGTTCTGATATTTCGTCGCGCATATCGTTGATGTTGGGATCGACAGGAGCAGTAAGAGGTTTGTCTTTCTGTTCACGGTCCCTCTCCTTGTCGACGAGCCAACGCTCGACGTCGTTCATGCGTTCTTCTAGTGCGCGGACGTGGCCAACGGTCCATTTTTCAAGTTTCTCGAAACGTTTGGCGATGATGAGGACCGTTCCAGGTATGTCTAACGTCCCTTGTTCATTGAATGTCGCGTACAAGGGAGGAGCTTCACGTGAAGGTGAAACAGAGAGGTTGTCGACGGAGCGCATGGGCGAGGGCGTCAAGTTTGGTGCCATATTTGACAAATTTGGTCGAGAGGGAGTGGGGGAAACTGGAGAGCTAAGGACAGGCTTTCGTTGAGGTGAAGAAGGGATACTGAGGCTATGGAGCATGGGATCGCTAAATTTTGCCTGTGGGTTAGCAGGCCATTCTCCTAGGGCCTTTTCCTTGCCTTTAGCGTTCTTTTTTTGCTCCTTCTCCCTTGCCTTGACGTCTTGTATAACCTGTTGAGCCGGTGTCAGAGATTCCTTTTCCTTCGTCGGAGTAAGCCGCTGCTTTGTAGCAGTCCACCAGCTCAAACCGTCCTTCTCCTTTTGCGAAGACGCTGGAGACGAAGAATTGGACATACCTCCAGAAGGACGAGGAGGCGGCGGTAGGGAATCGGGGTCGTCCGTGATGGCCAACACGCGTTCTTCAACGAGGCGTCTTTGCTCGGCTTCCTTGGTGAGAATGAGTTCGGCCTCGCGACGACTACGGTCGCATTCACGTTGAGCCTCGGCCTCAAGCTCTTCGTCTGTTGGAAGTGCTGATCGGGACTTGTTGATCCCTTCGACGAAGGATCCGACGCGTTGCGCAAAGTTGGCTGCGATCTGGGAGACAGAAGAACCGGACGGTGAAGGGGACCGGTCATTCCAAGAGCGCTCGCAATTGCCATCGCCAGACTGAAACTCTGCTTGGACATCAATGCCAGTGCTCGTATCTGGGACAAAACCATTCCGCAGAGGTGAGGGTGGCCGAGAAAATTGTTGGGGACGGCCGCTTTCGGGCTATTGGATGTTGGGTCAGAGATAGTGAGGCCGGATGATCAACGCACAATGCCAAGCGAGGGTGAAGTCATGCGTCGAGGTCGGGTGCTTGCAGGAGACGGCGGCGCGTGCAAGTTGGTTGGGCCGCCGGACTGCGCTGGTTTGTGTGCTGAAGACGTCGCCATCGCTGTCGACGAGGAGCTTGGACGGGTGATATTCTCACGGTCTGTTGGGGAAAAGATAAAAGATGGCTGAAAATAACATACTGAAGAGATCACTGTGGACATGGGTGGATTAGCCTGGTGGTGCTCCTTTTCGGGGACGGCCTTGGATAGAGCCTAGACCTGTGACAGGCTGGTTACCCGTCTGCCCGTCCCATAGCATTCGGATCTACCAGACTCCTCCTCACCATGCTCTCCCGGACCCCCTTCTACGGTGCGCAGCCTGCACATCATCGCCGTCCCATTCTGATTTTGCCCAGGCCTCGCTCTTTTCACAGCAGTGCTACAAACATTCTTCGGCTTTCTCGCAAGCTTCATTAACGGAAAATCGTCCTTGCTCTGTTCGTCCCCTCTTCGCTTCCTTATCTCCGCTCATCCATTTTCCCTGTCAGACATTTTTGGAAAAGTCGCAGGAGCGGCCGCAATCGCTACATGGTCGTGGATTGCCGTATTGTCAGTATTTCTCTTGTTCCCCTCCCAAATGGTCCGATCATCAAAATTAGATTTCGGTACAACAATAAACCGCTTTCCACTCACCCGTTGACAAGATCCCTCCCTCATTTCACATCTTTCTCCGTTCTTGGACTAGTGTGGTTCGGTAAGATCCCTCCATTCCATTTAAATTGGTTCTGATACCAACAGCCATTGGTATCATGCTGGCAACCCAAGCCGTTCACGAGTGCAAATCACAAACCCTTTGGTGTGCTACTTCGTCCTTTACAACTGCCCTCGCCTTCTTGACCGGCACCTTTTGTGAGTCATTGATCTTCTCTTCTCTCCTTGTTCGCTAAAAAGGTTCTTCTTCGATCTAGCCGGGACCGCAGCTCTCCTCATTTGGTCAGGTTCCAGCAAGACAGGTGCAGGGCTTTCTGTGAACGTGGCTCAGATCGATAGTCGAGTTGCCCTCGACTACGATGCATACTGATGCATCATGTGCGGTGCTTCTTGGCCTTACCTTTGAACATCATTTCCGACCAACATATGAACCGTGGCCATTCACAATTAAATACAACCAATGCCTCACCTTGATAGAGTGTTCTTACATAATGGACTGTTTCATGATATTCCCATCTTAATATATTCTCTTCAGATATTCGCAATCCATAATAATAGACTCGAGTCATACAGGACTTATCATCTGCGTTCCTTGTCTGCACTCTCTTTCTGCTTTTGAGCTTTCTGTCGTTCCTTCTCTCCTTCAGCCTTGGCAAGTTCATGAGCTTTGTCATTCAAACCCAGCCGATTTCTCGAGATCTAGCGTAGGAATTAGCGATCAGAAGACTAGCTCTTCGGGAGATCAGAGTTGTAATGACGTACTTCTACAGCAAGAAACTTGAGATGTCCAAGTGATTCATAGAGGATAATCATGTCATGTAATTTAGTGGCTCAGCTTGTTTTGCTTTGGTGACATACCTGTGTCCGAGTGACTAGAAGAAATCAATCAGGAGAGGTAGAGAGCAGGGGACGATATAACAAAAAAAAATCATACCGAAGATAGTATTAGCCTCTCCATATTCACCCCTTGCATCTGTCCTGATCAGCGATCCAAAGTTGTGATCCTTGACCTTCTTCTCATAGCTGCACCAGCACATACGATATCGAAAGTTAAATAGCAACGTGAGTGAACGAACAAAAAGGACCCCACGAAAAAAAATTCTTACGGGACAATGAATTCTCTCCAGCGTTTTTTGCCTTGATTACTTTTCATCCAGTCCTCATCCAGCTTTGTGAGTTTCTCATACGGCTCCTCCGCAAACTCAGGAAAAGCTTTCATAGTATGCTCGAAGATTTCATCATCAATACTAATAAGAAACAACCAACATTCACAAGGTCAAGCCAACACCATTCGCCTTCAGCAAACTCAACGCACTTGGTGAGCTTGAGCTGACGTGGTGGCACTTTCTCTATCAGATTCCAGTAGGTCTTTCACCCATACATAAAATTTTCAGCCATCTTAATAGGATCCTACACATACCTGGGCATGTTCGACTGCTTTTACAGCAAATCTGAACAGAACATTGATTTACATGTCTTTGCAGATGATGACCGATGACCCACTGTTTTTCAATCTAGATATGAGATGTGAGATGGTTATTCAATGAAAGCCATATTTAGAGCTTACTTCAATGGCATTTTGGGCAGTATTGGGGTCAAATTTCTGGGTCATGGTTACGGAGTGATATGACAGGGACGGACGGCAAAATGTGCGTGATTGAAAACGAACGACGTTGTGGCAGGCGTGTCCATGTGATGGGTAATCTATAGCACTCAATCGACCAAAAAGGGCAATTTGACACCACGTTCAACAAACTTTCAACAAGACTTGTCATCTGTTTTAAAACATCGTGATACCAACATAAATTGGTGTAATTAATATATGTGGCGTTATCATGACCGCTCTATACCATATTTTTTCAACTTCTCAAAATACTTTTGTACTCGACTTGCTACTTGTCTAGGTGTCCTCCTTCCGTCCATAGCGCGAGAAATTTTCTGCCAACTATATTCCACAATAGCACGTCAGGAAACTGTCAGTGCCTGGATGTCCATGTCCAGAACTCACCGATACTTCTCACCCTCCGGGATCTGCTCTAACAATTGCTCGAGTAGATGCTGCTCGGAAACCGTCCATGCCTGCTTGTATGTCTCCGATTTCGGTTTCCCGGACTCCTTCGCATGCTTTGGAGAAGGCTCTGTCATAAATACTTGTTCCAGCTGTTCATAATTAGGAGGTAATGGCTTCGGTGGATCATCTTTTCGTGCTGTCTTGGGAAGCCGAGGAAGCGGTAAGGGGTCCTCAACTGCATTCTGCTTCTTGATTGTTGGCCTTCGGGTTCGAGAAGAGTTTGATGGCGCCCTCAGGAGCTGCAATCGGTGCGGCGTGATCATAGATGTGTGATCAGTCGAGTGATCTTGGTCCAGAGAAATATCAACATCCACACTCTCATCTTCAACGTCATGTCGTACAAATACAGCATTAGAACCTTCAATTCTGAGCCCAGGAAGCTTGAGCCCACAAGTCCGGATTTTCCTTTGTTTCAACAATCGTATCTTTTCCCGTTCCCGTAGCCTGTTCGCCTCTTCTTCATCTACTTCCGAATCGCTCTCATCCTCAACATCTGAGATGTGTGCAAATGCGGCCAAAACGGGATTTATGATTGAGCATCTTGCTGTTTTGACGAGTTTTTGGAGATCGGAAAGGGGTGACTTTTGAATGGGTTGCGGTTCATTTCTCGAGACATGTAGCTGCTGTGCGTCGAGTGCGAACTTTTGAAGTGGTGCGGGATCTAAGAAACGAGAGTGGGTCAAGAATGCTGAGCAACCTAACGGGGAATCAAAGATATTCACCATGTCCTTTGAACGCGGACCAATCAATGCCCTTTGGGATTACCAATTGCCAGTCCGGCAAAGCACTCAGGCGGAAAGCAGGGGCGTCGAGCTGAAACGCAAGATAATCGGATAACGCCCCTGAGTCATCATTAATGGACATACATTGGCATTCAGATTATCCAAAAAAGCCTTAGGGTCAGCGAGAGCGGCAGCTCTTGCATCTCGCAGGCGTTCAATGTCTGAATAAGTTGTATCCAGGAGGGCTTTTTGGTTCTGGATGAAGGCTTCAAGCGCCTCGAGCCTGATGGGTGATGGTATGAGCAGAGTACACTGAATTGAATAAAACTAAAACGCACGTTTGGGCTCGCTTCTGGTCCATGGATATAATAGCATTGGATAGGCGTGCTCCAAGTACAAATCATTCCAAGGGGGGATTCCCACGCTCTAAAAATTCTTTCTCGAATTTGATATCATTTGTCACGACGTGACATGTCGTGTTCCCGGTGGACGCGCTGAACTCATTAACCATGGTCGCCTCCCAGATCATTGATCTCACCGATGAAAATGACCAGGAACAGGGCGAATATGGTGATTTTCATGACCCTCGTGTCATTCTGGAGCCGGTCATCACACGAATCATTGATGCACTCGGCGGCGTAGAGGAGGGCGAATACCGAATGGGTGAACAGACTGGGGCGTGCTTAAAGGACCTGAAAAGGCTCTGGCGACGCGACGACATTGATGATGATCGCACCGCAGCGCGCATCTTCTGGGAGCGTCGCTTGTTACAGAATGATCTCATCCCAATCCTCCTTGTCGCCACTCAGATTAGTGGTGATGACAAGCGTGCAATCGCTTGTGTCGATTTAATGACTGCAATGACCTGGCCCATTGATCTCGCGGAGGAGCTGAAAGAGCTTGATGAGGAGGAAGACAAAACTGCCGACTTCACCCATCTTCTTGAAAGTCATCTATACTACAAAGCTTCTCTCATAAATAAAGACGTCATCAAGGCCCTATTCGCCATTGTGATTCCCCCACTTTCAAAAGCACCGCCACAACGAACGGACAGAGACTTTCAGCTAGTCAGCGTTGTGTTATACCTCATACGGAACCTTGCTTTTGTTAAAGACCTCCGACAAAGTGCTCATTTGAGTGCCAACCAATTCGAGTTCACCTCTCTCCAATCTCGCCTCATTGTGGAACTCTTTGAAGCCAACTTCATTGAATTCATCGTCACAATTGCTGCCAACTCTGAAGATGACCCTTGGCTGACCGGGTGGAATACCATTGCCCTTGAGATTCTCTACCTTCTATATAGAGGTATCAACCCCGCATCGTTGGCGGCGAAGCAAGAGGATGTGCGCCTTTTGTGACTTGCAGGACAGAATTATTACTGAATTACTGTCAATATACATCCAGCGTCCGAAGGAGAAACTGAAACGTCTGCTGGATGCTGAGGCTTGCTTACGACGCGAAGCCTTCTCCAACTCCTCTACCCGTCATTCTCGTTTCGGTACTACGATCTCCGTAACTCTCAACACCACCAAGAAGGGCAACCTCAGCAATTCTCAACCCCACTCCTCAGTACTTCATCGACAGCAAGCTTTGAATAAAGAAGCTGTCGAAATCCTGGATGTTAAAAAACGCCAGGGGCCGCGCAAGGGCAATACGGTGGACGAACTCTCCCGGGAAGACAACCTCTCCGTGGATGCCCGAAAAATACTACAGAACTTGGCGAATGAATTTCTCAAAGTTTGTTTCAATTGTAAGTATCGCTGGGCTATTTAATATTGACTGTTTGGTGGCTGAATGCTGGGAATCTGATTTAGCATTTGTCTCGGCTTTATTGAAAGACATTCGATTAGAGCGAGCGAGAGTTACGGAGAAAGATAAACTACGGCTACTCTTTGTGACTAAATTCTTTTTAGAGTACTTCCTGACGTTGCGTGCTCAAGACCAGCCATCCCAATTCGACAAGAACAATTCAAAAGAAAGTGAAAATTGGCCCTTCGGTATGATCGCCGAAGTCATCGAACGAGACTGGATAGTTTGGGTACTCAAACGTATGCGCGAGGCCGTCGATGAGAAGGTCGATATCCTCTATTTTCTTGGTTTCCCCTTAACCCAAGTTTACGCTTTCTTGGTAGCCCAAACTATGGACGGAGCTCCAAGCAGGCATCGAATGTCTAACCCAACTCTTACTCCTTATTGACAACATGTCAAAGTCAGATATCGCCGATCCCACTTTGGCAGAATCCGCGGACCTTCTTCAACAACAAATCATCTACAATGGTGACATTCTTGATCTTGCGCTCGACAGCTTGCGTGTCTATAGAGAGGGCTCGCAGAGTCTTGCTTATCTGAATGCGAGTGTGCATTTATCCTACGTCCTGATGCGTCTACTGGAAAGATGGACAAAGGGCAAGGACGATGGAGTCTATGTGCGTAAGAAAACTGCCCGAAGGCGAACGAGAGCGAAAGGTGTGTACCATCGTTTAGACTGTGACGGTCCTACTCAAGTTTAAGGTGTTACCGAGGAGGAAGGTATTCCAGATAATGAGGAAGAAGAGGCAGTCGAGGGATACGAAGATACCATCCAAGAAACCCTCTTTACCTTTGACTCATTTGAAATGGTGTGCATCACATCTAATTTCGGGGTGATGGCGCTAATGGGACTATAGAAATTCGCGAACGCCGAAATTAATCATACCCTCCTGACGTATCTCACTCGATACAAAGAATTTGGCTCTGCTGATGATATGCGCCGAGTTGTTAGCTTGCTCCACAGACAGGCTGTCAAGGCGAAGGCAGAAGGATTGTTCTTCAATGTTAGTCGTCTTCCTGTCCACCTCATCTCCACTCATTTATATCTCCATCACGTGTAGGTGTCAACATTAGACCTTTTTAAGACTATCCTGACCGAAAAAGATACTTTACCTCGAGACCAACCCTATAAGGATCTCATCAGCTTGGTTAATTTCATTCTCCGCAAGTTCTTCAAGGCGCTTGCTGAAGATTGTTTCCTGGTGATAGAGGTGAGAAACCCCGGTCCTTTCATCCGCAGTTACACTAGTGGTGTATCGACGAGTCTATAACAATCGTTTCTTGTTGGCAGGCATTTTTCCCCAAGAATCGGGGGCACTGGAAGCAATATTCCAGCTGGAAGCCAGAGAAGAAGGATAGGGCTCTTGTGGAAGACACTCGGTTCCCACCCGATGTTCGAGTTAAGAAGGGATATTCTCGGAGTGACCAACTAGGCATTGTCATAGCTGCTCTTGTAGAGGCCGCTCAGGCCGATTTGGTCACTTGGACACAGCAGGTATATTGAAATGTTCCTGTTTCATTTGGCATAAGAATTCATGTTAACCCCTAGATCCTGAGTATGACCAGAGATCAGCGACAAAAGATCATAGACGAGGATAAGGACGAAAGTGATCAGTCACAAGACGAGAGACTCGATGACGCAGTCGACACAACATTACGCAAGGATCGACCATCAGCGGAAGCTCTCGCGAAAATCAAGGACTATCGTATGTGCACCCGAAACCAACCTCAGTATTCCAGTGTTCCATTGATCTCCACTGCAGTGATACCTTATCTGGATAACGAACAAGCTATTGCGGCGACGAAAAATCCACAGCTCAAGTTGTTGTTCCAACTTTGCAAATTTGCTATTCTGGACAAAGGTATAGGATCATGTTTGAATCTGAGGAATGCAGAGCTTATTGTATTTTGTACTGACAGATGAGGATGAGTTGCAATGGTACATCCCTGCCGCTATCCTCCCTTCAGAACTTCAAGGGATGCTGAATGTAATAAATGAATTTCTAAGAACGCCGTTTAACCTTGATGGAAAGGAGGCAACTTCCTTATTGAGCAAAAAGCGACGGAGACACCGTCGTGCGCCATCAACAGAGTCTCAAGAAAATTCCGAAGTTGAGGACAATGAATCCAGGACTAGGCGAAAGGAAAAAAAGAAAAGGGAGAAAGAGCAATACAAATCAGCCCAGTTCATTGAGGACAGTGACGAAGAATATGGGGATATGGATGAATTTTTAGAAAAGGAGAAGAAATTACGCCACAGAGTCGCTTTGGCAGGTGCTGCAGCAGACTCTCAAGCTGTCCGGCCTCTTGGGATGAGAGCCCATGGCATGAAAAAGCGTAAGCGAGGTAAGAAAAGCACGCCTCGCAAGCAATCGATGCGCAAAAAGAAAGTTCTTGAGCTCTCGGACTCATCGAACTCGGACAGGAAGAGGGGACGAATTGAGTCTGGTAGTGAAGGTGCCGAAGGATCTGCTGATGACGATATTGTCACTTCTGAAATCCTTCACACCTCTTCATCCTCTCGGGACGCACTAACACCATCACATCATATTGCAGGCGCAGAATCACTTCTGATACCGCGTTCGCTTGCCGATTCTCCGCTTCCAAAGCTATCAACTCGAACGCGAAGACTAGTGGTTCTTTCGGATGACGAGGGCTGAATATCACATCTGAGAAGCTGCTCCACTGTATACCTTGCCCCGTATACCTCTTGTGTGATCTCTATCTCATTGGATAATATCTAATTCGCTTGCTATCGTGATTCTCGCTCCGACAATAATTCACATCCTCCTTTACACTTTGTATCGCCTGCCCAAATGAACCTCCGATCGATGGCAAACAACTCTCGAATTTCTTGTTTGACAAAGATCATTGGTTAAGAAGGTAGGACAGATCTCATGCCTTCTTGAATTTGTGTCTCCGGATAAGAGCCCGGCTTGTCAGTACCAAGACACTGAAGTGCCTTCCGTGGTGCCGGACGGTTCGAACGCTGAGTTGTGTATGGCTGTTGACAGATCACTGGAAGACCATAAGGACTTGACTAGTGGATAAATGATGAATTTTGTGACCTGATTGTCTGATACTTCGAGGGCAGGCGAACACGTTTCATGTTTAGAATCGACTATCACCATTGCGACCTGATTCTCTATCAGAACAAGTCTTCTTTGCGGAGAATGAAAGGTAAAAACAGCTGAACAGATCCAGAATCACTGCTTTTGTGTGCTCTTGTGACATGTCACAGGAGCCGGAGGCTCTATGTAATTACATCCTAAGTGTTCCATATGCCGGGTCATATGTTGAGTTGAGTCGCTACCACAAAGTCAACAAGAGGTCGGTGGTCAGCACCCGGAAACGTGCAACTGCTTGAATCAGATCTTCCCATGGAGCCGAGGAATGAAGTGGAAAAGTTGTAGGTTATGCTGTAGATACGATTCGAGGCCTTGGAGGGGACGCCGCTAAACCATTTGAATCATTCCCAAAAGGTATTTATCGCCGACTTGGAGAAACGAAAACCTAATATGAATCGACATACAAGAGGAAATCTGGATTCTTGCGTTGATCGCCGATCAAGGAAGCATGCTGTCAGGCACGGCAAGTTTGTATAGACAGGGTGTGTCAAGCGCCGCGACTTGCCGCTCTTAGTCGAAATATAGTTCTTATATAGTTTTTTTGTCAACGGAAAAATACGTTCTTCCGATTCTGTCTGGTAGGGTAGGGGAGGATCTGCAAGAGATCTGAAAGACTGCGCACATCGGGGAGCGCTTTTGGGGTCCTAATGGAACAGACAGGCCTTTGACAGGGTCAATTACGCCTGAATGAGATTCGCCTGATCGAGGAAAGCGAACAACTCGGGTTAATGCTCAAAATATTCGCTCGTTTAGTCCAGTCACCAGCCCGAGTGGGCGCTGAAAACTGGTTTCCGATATAAATATCCCCCTTTGTTCTCATTGCCGCCTTTCCTACCTGGTCCACCTCTCCTCACTTTACGTGATGTCATCTTCTGTTCCCAATCATATGGCACATGATGTCGAACGCCCTGAACGCAGCCGTAACGCAAAGGCCCAAGCTCGTCATCGAGCAAAGCGAAAGGCCTATATTGACCAGGTGCGCTAAAAGCACGAGGCTCATCAATGTTCTGACCGCCAAATGGATCCATTCAGCTCGAACAAACCGTCACGAAACTCCAGATAGCCCTCAATTGCACTCCCGAGCAAATGTCTGCCCTGCCTCCACCTCTTGTCAAAATTCGCGAGCTTGAGCAGGAGGTCATCCGCCTCCAGAAAGAGAATGATGATTTACGCAATCTAGTAGCAGAAACAAATGATAGAGGCTTTTCTGGGGACCTTGCTACACGGAGAAATCTCTACGGGAATTGTCAAGATATCCGCTTATATGATCGTAACGACTACAAACGAAGAAAACACGTTGACAATGTGTATTTAGTAAGTCTTAAACTGAACTATCAACACCTGTCCATCTGCTCACCGCTTGTACTCTACTAGAGTCCCAATGACACACCGCTCACCGACCCGCTCCGTCCACCCCCTTTGATAATACCTCAACCTCTCTCACACCACTATGGTCATTTACCTCCGAGTATGACGAATCACAACGGTACTTCCCCGTGCCCACCTCTTACTCTACTTGGACCAATGTATACCAATACATCTTCAGGTTCTAGCTCTACTTCCAGTCCCCCATTTTCGGCGAGTCGTCTTCTCTGCTTCCAAGCCCTGGTTTCACTATAAAAGTCTGGGGCTATGATGAATCCCTGTCTTATTTTTATCCTCCCAACAGCCCGCCCAAATGCAGTCGTCGGATCATCACCTGCCTAGTCACCGACCCCCTGCAATGACCAGTCACTGTCTGTCTGCCTTCCCACAAACTCACACTTACGAGTCAATCAAAATTGAAGACGAAAACCATCCCGTTCGTATTTTATTTTTGCAGTGATATGCCTCTGCTGACTTCTCTTTACAATCAGTCGCACAATCCTCACCACAACCAGTATCCTGTCACTGCTTATACACATACACCAACTTCCGCAAACATAGATTCTTGGCCCTCTTATACTTCAGCACGGGTTCTACACCGATGATACCTGCTAGTACTACCAATTACACAGTCGTCTGATGCATAGGAACCTTTCATTATACCCTGTAACATGTCTTTCTACAACATTTCTGCATCGCTTTCATCATTTTTTCATTTCCGTTCTTGGGCTTGCTTGCATCCAAATGGTCGACCTCGATAGTGTATACAATACCCATCATTATGACTTCTCAAGTCACCTCCACCGACATGCGAAGCATCGATGATGGCCAGATGCAGTCGAAGATCGACTCGGTGAGATCTGCAGTACTCACGGCATGTGAAGGTGGATGGATGATGATTACAAATCGACATCTTGTGTCACGATCGACTACTCAATTCGTAAGAATCATTGATACACAATGAGAGGTATTACGTACAAAAGAAGTCCCTCGTCGGCTTTTTGGCTTGCAAGCGGCTTCTACCTACTGCCTCCAGACAGTCACAGCTGTCTATGTTGTTGCTGAATTCTACCTGTTAAAAAAATGATGGAACTTGCAACTAACCTTTGGGGTCCATGACTGACTGGGCACCTAGGAAATTGTATGTTAAGTTGTCTACATCAGGGTGTTGCAATGGACTGATGTACTGGTAGTTACCCATCATTCTCTACCATCATTCCAATTTCTCTCAATTCCACTAGTATGATCAACATTAACTGGCATCTGAGGAGTAAAGGAAATATATATACTAATAGCCTCATCATACCACCTCAGCTGTCTATGTAATACTACAACATCTGAGTGTTATGATATGCCTTGGATAGGCCTCTGACATAGAAAAATGGTGGCTGTCATCAACTGACAGCTGTGGAAGTTAGGAGTGACACCCTGGAAGGTGTAAAGTATTTAGGGACAACATAAGAGCAGATCACTGATAGAGACACATGGACTCACATCTGACATGGGAACAGTAATATTAATAGTATCCAGTTAGATATGTGATTACCTAGCTAGCTC
>Ga0153986_1000237_pt1 | contig 17759 bp, 20 predicted proteins | sample TSGA070MetaG_FD_104724 | JGI IMG/M metagenome (GOLD analysis project Ga0153986, IMG submission 104724) | Attine ant fungus gardens microbial communities from Georgia, USA - TSGA070 MetaG | ecosystem: Host-associated > Fungi > Mycelium > Unclassified | place: USA: Georgia, Alexander Wildlife... | reverse complement strand
GTGTTGCATTGCATTTCGCGCACCCCACTCAAGTCGTGAAATTTGAAAATAGGAAAAGACTTGTGGACGCCATGGTTGTATGTTGAATTGAAATGATAGAACGTTCACTTGTGCTTTATTTTTGTCTCAGGGTACAATTTGAATGGACAAACAAACTCTTTTACGTGTAAACATGTCAAATCCGAGAGACCGTGTTCGACACACGGTCGTGAACACGTTAACGACCATCTCCCATGTGACAACCCCGTTCATTTCCACATTTCTCTTCGTTCATCTTGCGGCACCCGTATTCGCTAATATTGGTGGAACAAATCTTGCATCCCGGACAATGGTAACACATTTTTGTTTCTTGCAAAAAGTTGCTAATATATCGAACTTTTCTTCATCGTGGACAGCTTCTGGGCCGGGAGTATTATCAAACTCCCGTAGGAGAGGGGCTACTGGTCTTTGTGCCTATAGTAGTCCATGCCGTTGCTGGAGCATCCAAACGCCTTTTGGTCGGTTCATCCTTGAGCAAGTCATCGAACATAGCAGGACTTGAACCTTCTGGAAGACGTCTGTTCCTTTGGAGACCTCTGACAAGTTTTCTGAGTCTCTCAGGCTACGCAATGATCCTCGTCTTCCTCCCTGTCCACGTTCTTGTTCATAGGTATTACCCGACTCTCCGCACAAGTTCCATATCTTCCGTCGGACCCTCCTCCTTGGATTACGAATTTGTCAAATATGGGTTATACACCTGGCCATGGAGAAGTTGGTTCTTCTATGTGAGCATAGTTGGTTCCGTGGCGCTTCACATCGCAGACGGGACAGCTCTCATTTGGAATACGTGGTTCAAAAAAAGTAATGGTTGGGGTAAATTGTCTCGTAAGACACGCAGAGTCATCTCGTTCGGGGGTATCGTTGTCCCAGTGTTGTCAGGTCTTGTTGTTATGGTTAGAGAACCTCCTTTTATTATGTCGTTTTTGGCAAGTCGATTTCGTGCTGCGTTCATGCAATCATTTGTATTTCGAGTATAATGATGTGATGTCAAATTGGTGTATAGTTGCTAATGAATGAATGAATATCTATCTGCCCTTATAAGTTTCAATAATCAAATCTGAACGAGGAACCACTGTATTATTCTATATTCGCAGATTGATAAATGTTTAGCGCAGCGAATGTGTTTCAAAGTTTAAAACCCAAGTTACGCATGCATGTAAGATGATCTTCAACCACTTGTTTGCATTTCTCTGTTGCGTCGTCGCCATATTTCAAGAAACAATCGTCTCTTACAGATTTAGTCTGAGGACAAGCACAACAACTAATGAATGGATCAGTTGTATACGGATATACAGCTCATTGGAAAGACAGTAAGGGCATACGTACGGTTTAAGGCCTTTCGGATTCAAAGGATTCTGCTTGGGGTCGGTAGGATCATACGGCTTTTCGGGAGTTGGTGAAGGCGAACCTGACCACCAAGAGAATATCTCGAAGCGCAGAAAGTGTCAATACAAAATATATTGAAGTATTAGGCGAAAGCTTACTTTCCCAAACATGTTATGGAACGGATAGAAAAGGGAAGGGTAAGTGCAAGTATCCGGGAGTCACGTGCCAGATACTCGAATGGGCTAGTTGTTTTTGTACTTTGTGCAGTGCTGGCATCCCTGGCAGCACCCCATTTGTCCTATCTGCTGACTGATATGCAGCTTCAAACTATGTTGTTTCACTGCCCACCAGCAGCATCCAGTCTTCATTTGTGACACAATCGCCAACTTCCAACCATCCACTACATAACTATGACGCACTGACAAGGCAATCCAACCAATGCTCTGATGATATAACTTTGGCCACTGGTAGGACTCGGAAGAGCCATGATACCTCGCTGGGGCGAAGGCAAGCTCATGTGTCCTACTCAGGCTACCTTGACTAAGAATGGAGCTGAGGCTACCAGCATTGCCAGGTCTTCATAGACGCAACAGCGAGTTGATAGTTCTCTGTATGTCGTCTGTTGTCAAGAATGTTGTTTTCCGTCTAGCTTTACGTGAGTAAGTTGGACTTTTTTCTCGAAATGGTGGCTATCTTGACCATCGGCAATGCCGTATCTGTACTATCCAAGTCTGTGACAACAATTAATGACGATCATGCGCCCCAGTCTCGCTTTTGATAGATGTCAAGGAATGGCGTTATATATTTTACATAAGAAAGAAAGTCGATGTGCAATGCTGGGGAGCCGTTATCATTGCTTCAGTTTAGGATTACACTTTTCTGTCATGCGAGCTGGGCGACAAATGTCTTTTCTCAATTCTTCTCAACAATCATTAAAAGCAAAAAGCGACGGAAACAACTCACTGATGAATTGCATCATATGAGACTTCCTGTCATTGCACTTGATCAATCCAGGATCTAGCCTATATCAAGCCTTATTTTGTCTTGGTAGAGCGTGAGGCAAGAGGATGCAAATATTTGATAGCCCTACATTCGTGACATTCAAGGAGGCAATAGAAGAAAGTCAATGCATGGAGGATGTTATGGCAGCAGACAGGGCCTCTGGAGAGGGCTTCGCCGCCATTGCATCTACACGAATTTTAAGTTCATCTTCCAGATAGGATGACGTCGTACGACCTATGGCAGCGACTCTGGCAATAGGGAGTGGTGATCTGGTATCGGAACCGTCTTTGTGCACAAAGCGAAAGTGGTTCAAGAGCACACGGTAGGCTAGCAGGGAGGATGAAGGAGCGAAAAAGACAACCCACCAAATGTTGTCTTTTGAGCGAGAGTCAGCAACTTATTTACAGAAACGAATGGAGGTACCTTGACGTAATTGCGCCTCCTGTGTCACCAAGAGTCCGATATTTCTCTCAAAATCTGTAGCACTATGTGTTTCGTACACTTGAAGAGAATGAAGGAGAATTGGAGGGCCTTGAGCTTTGTTGTTTGAACTTAATATCTTGGGTATTGTATCACGGTTCTTGTCGCCGGTCAGATAGAGTAGTTTTTTGTTGTTTGAATTTCTGTCTCCATTTTCTAATACAAATCTGGCAAGCTGTTCGCCATTGCCAGTCTCTTGGCCTCGGATGTCAAGTATCATGCTTTCGCCTGAATCCGAACACAGTTCTCGGAACTCCTCAAGTGCAGCTGCAGTTCCCTTGCCTACAACATAGAATGGAATATCTCCCCACGCGACTGCGATTTTGACGACGGTTGCTGAGTTACTGACACTACGTTGAGTGAGGTGATGACCAACCTAACGAGGCCTTGAGTTTCGTGCGAGAAACATCATCATTAGGAAGCAGGGAAGAAAACAGGCTCTTGGCAGCTCCAGTCCAAGCTTCACAGGAGCGCTTGGATGTAATGATTACTCCGGCAAATGTCCTGCATTGCGGTCCATCCGAAATTAATGATTGCAAGTGTGGGATATTTACGAATGAAGTCTCGAGAACAGGAATGGAGAAAACGTTGAGGGAGGCACCATGGAGTACAGCTTCATATGTATCTGAGGGAGATTCTACTGGTGTACGAAGGAGAATGACATTTGGCATAGTATGAAAAAAGCACAGAGGGTTTGTGCTGGTCACAGATGCTGTGGGAACATATATCGGAGCTGTGCCACAGATTTAAATTTAGTGCATCCATCAACGATGTGCCTTGATGTCAGATGTTCACGACTGAAGATGTTCCTTTTATGAGTGCGCTATGATTATTTCAAATCTAATTAGTGGATTTTTTAAGAATAAATTATTAATCAACTGCTGATGTAATGCTCTCTCTCACTCTCGATGTTCATGACCTGAGTCACTAGCAATCCAGTGCAGGACTTCAAAGATCATGCGTGTCACTTGGACTGTGTGGTCTCCAATACTCCTTGGGATCGTATCTGCTAACGCTCAAAATTGCGACAACTATGGCATTCCAAACGGATCAAATTGTTCATGTCCCACAGGTTTTGGTGATCCCACTTGTTCATCCATTGCTTGTGGTGGAACAATATTTCAAGGATCCGGTCGTCCTCTCGTATCAGCTTCTTCGGGATTTGCTAACCTTACCAGTGCTGGGTGTTCTTGCCAGTCGGGTTGGACTGGAACGGGGTGTAACGTATGCACAAGTTCTGGTAGCTGTCAGTCTGCCTTTGCGCCTTTTGATCCATCATCTTCCTTGGATGGTCAATCAACGGGAAACTCCTTGGTGTGCAATAATGCACCAAGAGTATACGCTGCAGGTCAAATGAGTTGCGATGTCCATGTTTGTGTCTAAGGTTAAATTAACATCACATTCCACCAATAAATGATCTTTCAGAACCCTACGCTCCAAGCTATCTACCCTCTGAAATCCACTCTCAATATCATGCGGACGCGCCAATCTTCCCTCACACCTTTACCAAATGTCACAGCGTTTGGTGCCTCTAATAGCGTGTATGCTCAGCTATTCTACGATGGCGTCGAACAATTCTATTGTCAAGCAGACACATGCACGCAGCAAGTCAATGATGCGGATGGGAGTACCTCCTGGAGCTGTCATAATCTTGAGTGCACCTGTCGTCCGAATACCACTTTCTGTGGTGCAGTGCCGATTACTGACCTAACTAGTCCCATCAATGGACTTGTTGGCACCCTCAATATTGAATGCGCTTCTCCCAGTCCTTCCAACCACTCATCATCTTGTAGCTTCAAGCAGCAGACACTTACCGATCTCTTTGGTTCTGACGGTCTTTCACTTGATAGTTGTACCTTTGGAGAATGTGTGCAACAAAGTGTCATCGACAGTGGCGGAAATGTCACTGACACCACTGGTTCAATGAATAGTGGCCCAGGACTCAGCGGTGGCGTTATTGCCGGTTTGGCTGTAGTCGGCGGGCTTGTCCTTTTTGCGTTGTTTACACTCCTGTGGGGACTTCTTTTGCAGAGGAGGGCCAGGCTTTCGGGATGGAAGGATATTGATCGATGGAGAGTTGCTCTAGAGTGGATTGATTTGACCTATATTATACCAAGGTCGCAAGGTCTTTCTCTGCTAAGATGGTTTGGCAGAGACAATAGCACTGATAGCGAGAAAACTGTTTTGAACGCCCTCAATGGTCGTGTGGATCCAGGACAAATGATGGCAATTCTTGGGCCTAGTGGTAGATCCCCATTCATTTGTGCTGCACATCAATGTCACTGATGATATCTCATTTAGGCGCTGGGAAAACGACTCTGGTTGAGATTCTTGCAGGGAAGAGCAAATCTGGAATTACCACAGGCGAGGTTCGTACCCAGGCTAATGGCAATTTCTCAAGAGCTCCCCGTATCGGCTTTGTGCCTCAACAAGACATACTTCCACCCATGCTTACTGTATTCGAAGCTTTGATATTTGCTGCACGGTTGAAATTGCCCGAAACCATTTCTGATACGGAGAAATCTGAGCGCGTGAACATTCTGTTAGAGAAGCTTGGAATTAAGGATATCAGCAACACGCGTATTGGGACCAACTCTGGTGACAAGGCTAGAGGGATCAGCGGCGGTGAGATGAGAAGAGTTAGCATTGGGATGGAATTGATTGCCGCGCCTGATGTTCTCATCCTCGATGAGCCCACATCTGGTGAGCTCATCACAATATCCTCACTCTTATAAGTAATTTTGCGTCGCGTAGGGCTTGATTCTGTTTCTGCAAGTCGTGTTGCAAGTCTTCTTTCTGATATCGCTCATGATCCTGTCAATCCCATCCCTGTCATTGCTTCTATCCATCAACCTAGGTTAGCTGCTGACTTAGTCCTGCATCGAGAATCTTCTAACTATCGTCTTAGTTCTCAACTTTATCTACAATTCGATACCATCCTCGTGCTCTCTCAAGGACATATGCTCTACTCTGGCCCTGGTTCCATGGCCCCTGTAGACCATTTTAGAGCAATTGCGGGCAGCGGTGTTCCGTACTATCGCGAAGGGTACAATGTCGCAGACTACCTCCTCGAAGTTGCCAGTCATCCTCCTGTTAGGCTTTTTAGCTTGTCATCGCAAAGTCGTACACGCGCTAGTGGCTCGGACTCGGAAGCTATTGAAAAGGAGCGTAAGGATGGTAGCACTGATGGCTCTCCAATTGCATTGAATGAGACTGTTGGGCATCGTGTTGGCGCTGGGCCAAGGCTGACCTACGCGACGACATTCTTGACTCAGTTCCAATATCTATGTGGAAGGGAATGGAAAATCTTGCGGAGGTGGGTGAGCTTGAATGTCTCAATTTTCTAATCTGATGCGACAAACTTAGAGACAAGTCTCTGTTTATTACTCATCTTGCAGTAGCATGCGTACTGGGTGTATTTTGTGGTACGTTCACATATGTATCTAACTTTTCTACTCGATCATTGATTTTTTCACCAGGTGGCCTGTATTACCAAACCGACGAATCCATTGCCGGGTTCCAGTCTCGTGTTGGTTGCTTGTTCTTTCTGGTAAGACATTGACTGACGTTTTCGTGATGAACCTTGACGTTTCTCTAGGGTGCTCTTATTGCCTTTTCTTCGCTCAGTGCATTGTATAATATCGTCGAAATCCGACCTCTCTTTCTGCGTGAGCGCGCGAGTGCTTACTATAGCCCAACTTCATGGCTCCTCTCTCGTTTCTTATTTGATATGATACCACTTCGTTTGATACCAACTATTATTGTTTCATCTGTGTAAGCGCTACCACTTATCTCATTCATACCTTCTATCTAACACGCCTTTAGTACCTATTGGATGGCTGGACTGTCCAAAAACCCCGCTAACTTCTTTAAGTTTCTTTTCGTCCTGGTGCTCTATAGTATGGCAATGACCCTCTTCGTGAGTTCTTATCTTTCCGTGTCCATATTCCTTCTCGATCTCACTTCTCGTAGAATTTCTTGCTTGGCACTCTGTTCCAGAACGGTGGCATCGCCATCTTACTTTCTGCTCTGACTGCATTGTATCAGATGACATATGCAGGTTTTTTTGTCCATCTAAACTCCATACCTCCTGTCCTCCGATGGTTGCAGTGGTTATGTCCACTGAAGTACAGCCTAGAGGCGCTTTCTGTCAACGAAGTTGGCTCTGGTCTGATGATTCAGGATACGCTGCAAGGCGTTCCTGTCAACGTTTCGGCGAGTTTGATTATGGATCTCGTTGGTGATTTCAATTTTTTCCAATCTAGAAACTAACGTTTTTGCCAGCTTTTTGGATTTGGCTCGAACAATTATTATCGTGATATCCTTGTACTCTTTGCTTTCATTGTTGGATTTGGATTTGGTGTGATCGGAGTTGTGTGGTTCAAGGTCCGCGAAAGACGTTGAACAATTGATTTATACAATGATACAAATTCTTTACACTAAGGCAAATCACATCTGAGATACGTAAGGGATTGATATCTGGAGTAAACAGTACAAAGCAATGACATTAACTCGTCATAGAGAGCGATTTCAGACTTCATTTCACGACCTCTTCCGCTATTTGCCAGTCTTGTAGACATGCCAAGTGCACTGCAATTGTCATGGAAGAGTCTTATATGGTCATTCCTGATATGCTCACCATTACATGGAGCAGCGTTCTGGCCATTTCCAAAGAAGCGATTCACTGGGACTAGATTGGTGGACGCAGGTACTTTGGGGTTAACGGGAGACAGAAGAATTGTAGCGTTTGGTGATTTCAGTGGTGATCAGTTGTAGGTTTCAATGTCAGTCGTTACTAGGGTTCGAATAATTATTTGTGGCATTAGCTTGGATTTCTTATCACTGGCTTCAGACCAGCGGACGTTCACAATTCATTATTGGAACCATGGTATGCTCTGAATGATTCGTCCAGAACCGTTTGGGACTTGATTGCTCTAGAGAATTTCATATTCGATGAAGGCCAACGTTTTACCCATTCTGCTAAAGTACTGAATGTTGTCCCTGGCGATTTTACACATACTGGGAAGCTCGATCTTCTTGTCATGAGCCAGGGTCGGAACAAGGACGAGACTGACATGCATGTCTATCGGTCGATACCAAATAAAGGTTTCGGTGAGTAATATGAATATGGTGGATTCCATCGGCTACCTCATAGGGTTCCAGATATTGCCCATCCAGTCAAAGTCCAGTCATCAACCTCCGCACAACCTATACTTTTGGACATTGATGGTGATCTCAAAATTGATTTACTTGGTTTGACGAGAAGAGGTGGGGATCAGCTACAAGTATGGCAAAACGTCTGGAATTCGTCAATGTCAGATTCACCATTGTTCGAGATGTATGTATATCTTTTTCGTCTCTTTTCACGTCATTGATTTTGTACAGACAAAGCTCACGTTTTAATGGATCTCAATGTAAGATCGCAAATCCTCACAGCAATGCTGTTGTAGATCTCAATGGAGACTGCTTGGCGGGTGTGTACCCAGTGCATGAGTGTGAGTTTGTGAACTCAGACTGTTGTTTCTTCTTCCTGTAGATGTCTTCCTCGTCTGTGACGAGGGAAATGGCCAGAAATCATATCAGATCTGGTTGAATAAGAAGTCTCAGGGTTTCCTAATGGCCAGACAAGGGCCCTTGCCATCTGGGACGCAAGGTGTTTCTTTTGGTGATATAGGTAAGCTAGGCCTTCATCGTAGTCCTTACGTTGCGACTCTTTCGTCACAGATAGGGACGGTACGATTGATATGATGTTTACGACTTGTAAGAATGTGGATTCCAAAGGAATCGGCGAAGACTGTTTCATCAATATTGTGTACAATCAGCAGCTAGGTTTATGCTTATCAAGCACAGAATCTGAAGTGAAGAATGGCGTTAGAGTTTGTAGGCAGCCAAGTAATCTCTGTACGCCTGATGACCATTTCAAGTTCGACCTCCGAAACAGTGCAGACAATGATGTATGTGAATCAGATATCCACTTGGACCCGCTAATGCCTCTGCAGGCTTATTCCCGCTTCGCTGTCGCTTCTTTGTTTCCAGAAAATGCTTCTCTTCTCGTCAGTGATACAACCTATGATCCATCTATTCCCCTCTCAATCCAACTCGGCGATGCTAATCTGGATGGATTCCTCGACTTTCTTACGATAAGTGCTTCAGGCGATAATCGCACTCCGCATCTTGTTTACTCTGTGCCGTGTGCGCCCGGAGTGGTGGGGTGTAATCCTTCTGATGGCTCTGGTAGGAGGGGATGGAGAGTCGCAAATATTGGAACGACGTCATTAGAAAATGTCAAGGACGCACGAGGAGTGACATTTCTAGATATGGATGAGGATGTGAGTTGTTTTTGTTCTCCTTTTTCCTGAAAGGAGTGTCACTCGCGTTCCGCAATATCTAGGGGACTTTGGATATCATGGTCCAAAGGATTGGATCTCAGAGTGGCAGTCGGGTCCTGTTCATCCAGAATAATTTCTACTACGATGCCTTCTTTCTCAAAGCAATTGGTGCGTTCTCTTTTCCATTGGAATGGATGCTTTCTCATGAGGGTTGCGGCAATTGCCTTAGTTTCAAATGGTGCATGCAATGGTGGCTGGTGTTACTCTTCTAATGGATCTGAGAGATATCAGGCATGTATCTCGTTTCTTTTTTCATTCCAGCCACTCAGAATTATGTAGCCATTTGGTGTCAGCTATTCAGGTGCTTCGTATAAGTACACTGTTTTCGATACAGCAGGGCATCGGTCAGCTGCCCAAGGTTAGTTCTCTCCTTTTGTACCATTTCTGGGGCCATTCCTGAATGGATGATTTCTTCTCATCAGTTGGCCAGCTTTCTCAAACGTCCTACCATGCGCTTCAGCCTCCCTACTCATTCTTTGGTCTGGGCCGTACCAACAACTATATTGAGAACTTCTTCGTCGGCACAACCATCCATGCACCAGACCATTATATTAATATGGAGGGCGTGATCCCCAACTCGCGCGTTGTCGTGGTGCCTCCATTAGATGGGAGCGGTGACGGTTGGAAACGAGAATTATTTCTACGGCCGGGAAGCTGGGTGCCCTGGGTTACTGTTACCTGTATTGGAGGCATGGTGATTCTGGCAATTATTGTATTTGTTTTGCACTTAAATGAGAAAGTGAGTTCCCAAAGCTGGATTTAATTAGTGTGCTAATGGCATGGCATGGACAGAGAGAAGACGAGCTGGAACGAAGGCGTGCATCACATCACATCAATTTTGATGCACTGTAAATCTTATAATTCATCCTGTAGCATATGTCATTAACTATCTAAGCCTAAATCCTGTCATGGTAGTCCAACACAGTTGGAGGATATCTTGAATCTAATTAATTATGACTAGACTTCACTTGCGTGTTTCTTGTCCAGGTATAAGAGGAACTGGTCTCTTTCCGTCTTCTCTACTCTGCACTTGGCCCTTGACAAAGCTCATCCCGGCCCTTCTTAACAATGCTCTTCTACCTATTCCTGACATATCGATATAAACCAACCCGATGTTCCTAGCGGTCCCGGCCATCAACAGTGAACTTTCAGCAGCCTCAACACCATATTTATGATGCACGATTCTACCGAGATTGACGGTCCCAGAATCAAGAAGCTTGCGAGTTGAATCGTCAATCGTGGAAAGAATAAGATCGGCAGAGATAAGAAGGCGACGAGCAGCTGTAAGTCTTGGTTGAGGCGGAAGAGTTGAAATGGAATCTTGTCGTTGGTGTTGATGAGTAGATGTTTGTGAAGAGGACGGAGGAAATGAGCGAGGTGGAAGAGGAGGGGGGTAGGGTGATCCCGTACCTGGGGATGGTGTATAAATGTTTGGGCGAGGAGGAAGAGGAGGCTTGAGATCAGCATGAGAGATAGAAGCAATAGAGGGCGAGCTGGTTGGCGCAGGGTTGTATCTCAGTCGATTCTCTTTGGGTCTGGCGCCCATTGCACGACGTATCATGTTGTCGATGGTCTTGACTGTCTTGGCACTGACTTTGACAGCTTGTCCTGATACAGCGTGGACAGCACGGAGGTTTTGACGCGTTTTGTCAGAGGTGAGGAATACCAGAGCACGTGGTGGTAGAGGTGGAGGCGTAGGACTATGTGATCTGCTAGAAAGAGGTGACGCTTGTCGTTTTGTATTTCCGTGGTCTGGAGCAGTCAAATGAAACGAGGAGTGATGCGGCGAAGGATTAGACCTTGTGATATAATAGTTAGAAGCAGTGGAGATCGTCGTAACTAAGAGTTTCGTTCCAGATGAAATCACACGACTAGAAGGGATCTGTTGGAATACGCGTTTCGCGACGGAAAGAAGGGTACATACCTAACGACAGTGGCGGATCTGGTGATCCAGTCTTGCTCATCGGGAGGCACGATCCTTGCAAAGGCTGCTAAAGCATTTGCATCTTCTTCACGCAGACCTCCTTCGTCAGGGACTTCAATAACGACTGGATCATTCCTATGTCCTTGTCGATACATCATAGGGTCTTCCTGGATACGAAAACGATCTTCAACTTCACCAACCACTTCACCAGTATCTTCGTCAACCATGACAAGGTGACCATGTAGGTCTTTCTGGTCATTCACGTACGTTGGTGGGGGGAGATTCGGAATAGAAGGGGTTTGCGCCTGAGTCCCAGGGGCAGCAGAAGATCGGAATTCAATTGCATATTGTTCGAGAATGCTTTCAAAGGTGTCGAGATCTTCGTGCAGATAGCTAGATTTATTGTCTCCGGGAGGGCAAGGAACGGTGAGTACGAGCTCGTCGGGTTCAGCGGAGGTCGCATGAAATGTGTAGACTCTCATTGCAGAGGTTACTGTTCGCTGAACGACTCTGGCAGGATCTATTGGAGTTTCTGACATATTGAGCTTGAGTACCAGATAAACATCCCTATCCCAGTCGCGGGAGGCACCGGGAAGCGGAACGGTAACACATTGTAGACCAAAGGGACTTGTTTCTGTATAATCCTTGACCGAGAGGTTGCAACTGGGAAAGCTGAGCAAAAGGAAGGCTTCAGCTGTAGCTTCCATGTGGAAGTAGAAGGAGTCGAATCTGATGGGGTGGTGATCCGACATGCGGTGGGTCAACAGCATCATCTTAGCGATTGCAGGTCCATGGCTGTGTCCTCGGTGGTGATTTAGTTATATCAGTGTCTACTCTTCAATATTTTTTCATCTTGAATGATTTGAGAAAAGTAACTCGCCAACTTCCCAGGGTGTTGGATGATTTCCTGTGGCAAGCGGTGATTTTCATTCAAAGCGCGCGTCTATGTTGAAGCACTAGTTACAGTTGAGTACATCTTAAAGAGCGCCGACAAAGATCTGTTGTAAACATTATCTCAATGATAGCGCATACCTAATCATACCAGCCCCAGAATCAATCATTCTCTGCTTCAAGTCGGGATAGCTATTAAATTGCCATGTCTCTGCTTCCTACAATACATGTACTGAGGCATAACAACCCATCACTTCAAACAACCCAAAACAACGCAATCTGAAAGCATATCGCAAGTATAGTAGACATCATATGATTATAAGGATAAAAAATGACATCCAGAACAGCATAAGAGGGAAATATGATATTTTGAATCGGAACAGGGCATCATCCATTATATCTAGACGCACAAGATAGATCCTGGTTAACATTTGATCAGGGCACTCCCTACTTCATGCCTTTGGAAATACATGCTCGCAAAGATATGCAGACTCATACAAAGCCGCTTCATCCTCGTCTGATGAGGAAGTTGAACAATACTTGGCCAATGTTCTTTTGCGACCTCCTGATCCGCCCGAGACATACCTCAGATACAATTACCATCACGATCTAGAATCCCTGATGTGGGTTGCCTTGTGGATTGTGTTTGGGCGAGTGGATTTGAAAGCAGCAACAAAGATTCGGCCACGGATCTTTGCGAATTCCCCTCAGCCCGAGCCATTGCGCGAGAGATTCCTCACGGAGGAACGTTCTCCTTTAAAGCCACCTTTTCGTGATGCATTTCACCCTGAGCTTTACTTTAATTTTCCCGCCTCTTTCATGATGATCCGGGACAGCCTATGGTGCATCTACAGGAAGTCTGAGCCTGAAGAAAAGGACTATCATAAACTCTTCAACCGCCTCATTCATCCATTTGACAAGCTTCTAGACATAAGCATTGAGAAGGCAAAAGTCGTGCCTTTTGTGGTGCAATCTGGCTCGAGGAATCATTCTAATCAACCCACTGTTGAGGTCGAGGAACCAAGGAAGAAGCAGAAGACTGAATATACCTCACATTCGATGGTTACGAGTCAGAGGAATTGAGTACCGCCTCGCCTCAGGATGTTTTGACTGCGGTAGGATATCACTTGATACGGATTTTTGATTTGACGTTGAAATTAGAGTGTCATATATTCAACTTGAGTTGTCATCAAAGTCCAGTAATATCCACATGAAATTTCTTGTCAACCAACTAACTCCCAACCTCGGGACTTCTGAACCTGTACTCGTCCCATTGAGATGCACAGACCTTGGCCGTTCCTTGGGCAATGAGCTCTCGCATAGCAGTTTCCATTTTTTGTGTACCACTTCAAGAGCTTTTGACAACTGTAAGGATTAATATAGATGATAAGTTCTGTCAGACAGGATATATTTCTCTCCAACATCAGGAAGTGCGTTGATGGCGACCAGATACTCCCATGGGATTTGCTGTACAATCTACTATTACGGCAAAGGTGTCTTCATTATTAAAAGAAATTGATCAACAAGGACCAAAGATCACCAGGAACGCACTCATGAAAAGGCTCTCCTTCCCTGCGCTTGGTATTAATTGTCGTCTTGAACCTTTCTCTGCACGCTCCTTAGCCTTGTATAACACTAAAGAGAAGAATTTCTTTTCCATAGAAGAGATGTATGTTGAAGACCGAAGACGCTGCCTGGTATATTAGAAGTCGGAGGACATTCTGTCAGTCGGACGATTAGGATATTTGTTTTGAACGGGGACATAATGTTTGTCCTTCACTGAAGAGAAATTCAATCTCTCGATCCTCTTTAATGATGGTCTGAGCACTAATGTTGTATTTGAGAGTGGTTTCTTTGACTTTTTATACATTCATGAGTCCTTGTATGTGTTTTTGACGTTCGGCACTCGAAATGTAGGCTCTCTCCACGCTCTCCATCCACCTCTCAGCAATATCGAGTTGGGCTTGGCCGCCTCTCGTCGTTCAAGCTTGTGCAATTTATAGGGGAAGCTGTATGTATTCATCATCGAGTATTTGTGTTACGATTTCTCATCCATTGGGCTATTGACGGGCAAGCCATCGGACTACACTGCCCTTTCTAGATCTAGTTCACGTGCAATGACATAAGTGATAGCTACAAGTCCCTACTGAGTCTTCTCTTTCTCAGCTGCATCGAAGACCATCAGCGACTGGTCAGGCTGAGCATACGGTACTCACATTTCTGCGTAGATCTAAACAAGCCGAAATTGACAACTGCTCGCGAAGCAAATAACACGGACAGAATGACTGCGCATATCACTCTGGCAACCTCCGGGTCGACGGAATTGATGGCCTTCCCGGCTGCGGCACCACCGAGCATCTCATCAAACACCGCATGCAGGTCAGCCCAGAATGGCTGAGCATGTGTCATGAAGGCGTATAAACCCGTCATTGCAGGCGCACACCATAGATCAACTGTTGACCATCCATATGCTTGCAACTCTGGGGGCGTTTGCACTGCCATTGAAGAAGGATTCAGGATCGAGAATAGATTGACCAAGAAAAATCCTCCATTGGCTGTAAGCTGCAGAATTATAGACCTGAACCGTCGATGATATGGCATTGCACTTACTAGCGAAGCGACTAGGAGAGTCCACGGTGAGGAGGCAATGATGGGAGATTGGTGTTGGGTCACTGAGGGTGGAATGAGGCTACAAACAAGATAGGCACGAGTGAATCCGTCAACTAGTGACAACGGTAGCTCAAGTTCCCCCGTTAACTCCGGAATTTCTGGCAGGTACTCCACGACTGCTTGCACAGCAGCGTATAGGACTGGTCCGGCGCTGGCTGTCATAAATGAAGGCGGAATTCCTAAAAACGGTGCTTTGATACAGAAAAAACGAAAATTGGTACAGAATATCATGGACAGACAACTTACATGTGATGGCTTCGCCGCCATACACCACCAGGAGTGTGGTGGCCAATGTCTTCATGAATGACTTGTCTTCTATCCCAGCCTTACCTTTACTCAACATGTGTTTTGAATGTGCTATTTCCCTCAGTTGTCGTAAAATAATACACAGTCGGAATGCGGCAATAACGTCAAGCGTGCTGAGAGGTACATCGAACCATGTAAAGGGTGCAATAGGCATCAACGTGTAGCGAAACACCTCCACCAGCGGAGATATGAGATACATAATGAGGGTCGAAAAGCGTCCTCGGTCAGTAACTTGAGCAAATGCAAGAGTCAGAATTAAACTAATGCAGGGTCTTGCGCTCGGCTGCCTCGTGGACGGGTATTATTCGGATAAACCAAATTGATTTGGATCATTGATGGTATGTAATTTCAATTGCGACCTTGACCGACAAAATGACAGGAGACTGGCTGGACCACCATATAGGGTCAGCTTTGCCAATAACCCACCAGTAGGCCTATCAGTAGGTAATATATACCCCTGGAAGGCAAGCATCAGGACAGGTGGTCTTGGCACATGGATGCGGAACATTAACATAAATACTGGACGTTGACCATTACTTGACGATAAAAATACATCATGATCTTAGGTCTAGCATTATCCTGTCAAATGCAGATCAAAGACAATGTCACGGAACAGAGTGCGGCCACGAAAAGAGACCAAGGAGACTTCATCTGGCTCCGATTTGCCTCGAGTCCAGTGCCAATAGGTATCCATGTCAGGGCCGATAGCAAAGTATGCCTCCTGGAAATGTGGGGAGGAAGAAAACCAATAGTTGGTCCAGGCTTCTTGAGTATCCCGCGTCAATATAGATAACTGACGCTGGTGATACTTGTCGGGAAATACATGCCATATAAATTGGCGTAAGTGGGTGAGTTTATGGATATAGTTGAGCATTAAGATGGCATGCTACAGAGGGTTCAGTTGAAGAATGCTAATACAAGCCATCACTTACTCTTGTCAGACGGTTTGTTGTTGTACGTTCATCTAATGCAACCTCAAGTATTTCTAGGGATGACATATATCCGAAGAGCTTTTCAAAAGCTGGTTCTTTGAAGAAACAAGAGTAGAGCGTTAACACTCGCAATTGCGATAGAATGGAAGACATGGGGATTAACGATGAGACCGGAAGTGCGTTAGACCATGGCGAATCCACCAATCCCAAAGATGTAATTTGGGTGAGGCTTGGGAAAATGAAGGAAGACCGTGTGGGGACACCGACAAATGTTTTCAAGGTCGGGCAATGGAACGATCGCGAAAATGGGACGAGAAGCGAGGAAACGAAATGGAAGTATTCGAGATGGTGTTGTGAAGAAAGGAAGGTGATGTAGGCATCGTTCTCCTCAGTGGTATTGTATTCTCGTCTGTCCAACAAACAGAACCTGGTGAGCTGACAAGGTAGGTCGGCTAATACGACAGCCATGCAGACTTTTGTCAGGGGACCAAGTGTTACTTGGAGACACTTTAGGCTAATCATTTGCTGAAGTGCATGGTGTAAATCGTCAGTTAGGTTGTTTGCATAAGGCTCAAGTTCCAAGAAGGTGAGAGATAAATTGCGAACAAGAGCCCCAATAAAATGACTGGAACGAATTTCAAGGATTGAAAGGAAGGTGTGGACCCTGTTTAAAGGCAGCACCCAATGAGATAGCTCTTCTTCACTTTCACCCCTAATGTGCTTGTATCTTGAATCAACCTTCCTACTTTCAGGTACAAATGCAATTCTCCGAAAAAGATGTGCTTGAGCTGCAACCTGGAAGCTGACAGAGACAAGGGAAAGGCAAAGAAGTGATCTTCGGTCATCCTTGAGCTGATGGACAATTTTCTCAGTCAATTCCTGGGGAAGACTGTACGTTCCAACTAGTCCATGATGTTCGTGCATGATGACTGTCAAGAAAAAGAGGAGTGTCAAGCTAAAGGGGTGCTCAGGGAACCTATTTAGTGACCCTGACCACTAACCCCTAGCATGTCCTCTCGGCCTTCCAAACGTGGAAGGCGCCTAGACTCATTAAATTTGCTCTGTTACATCTCCACCTTATGTACCATGTATAAATCACGGCTTACAAGTTGAACAACATCAGAGAAATCTGCGGGGCGCCGACGGATGCTTTGCAGTCGATGGCGACCTTGGCAGATATGATGACATATAGAATGACCATCTTCGCATGATCCTAGAAGACGTTGTGATCAAATTGAAGACTTTGAAAACATACAGTCAACGTCGCACTTGTAAAGGATTGTGATCACCTATCACGCAAATCATTGGGGTAAGTACAAAGAGTGTCACGTGATCATATGTTGGTCATGAGTTATTTCTGGAACCTATACTATCCAGGAATCCTGTTCTCTGAGGATTTTTGTCTTAGATAGTCTCTTTAGTATATCTGAGAATTTTTTTTTGGAGTTTTTCTCAGTCATCCTTACATTGTTGCAATTGCAGAAGAGGCTAGAAAATGCTTAGATATTTTATTAAACCACTGAGATGTCTGTTTGATCACCCTGAGTCAACTACTATGTGTATATTGTTTTTTTATGTGGTTTCATTTATTCTATCAGATTTATCTGAGTCCAAGGGAATAAGTAGTATTTCTGCTCTGGTGGTTGTCATGGTGTATTAAGTCTACAATGCATATGTGGTAATTTCTGTATGTATGTGTCAACTTTTGTATGTGTATGCATCAATTTCTGTATGGGCTCATAATTTAAAATAATACAAGCTCAGATGTCACCTAGTATGGTAGATTGTCAGATAGATAGG
>Ga0153986_1000236_pt1 | contig 17922 bp, 23 predicted proteins | sample TSGA070MetaG_FD_104724 | JGI IMG/M metagenome (GOLD analysis project Ga0153986, IMG submission 104724) | Attine ant fungus gardens microbial communities from Georgia, USA - TSGA070 MetaG | ecosystem: Host-associated > Fungi > Mycelium > Unclassified | place: USA: Georgia, Alexander Wildlife... | reverse complement strand
GCATAAAGCCGAGCCGCCCTCGGACACCCTTACTACTTATGAGCTACCTATAATAAGGATGGTGGCCTGTTACACTAGGATTTTAGTGCAAGAAGATGGCGAGGTATGGCGTGAAATCCGCTAAATTTGAGTCGAGTCATATGTCAGAATACATCATTTTTCCGCCAAACTTTACCCAATCAGATTTGACGTCGCTCCGGCGGGACAATTGGAGGCTCGTGGCTAATAGTCTAGAGCCGTGTTTGTTCTTCGTCCCGGAAGGCCTGCCCACGGCGTTTGAGGAGTTCACGAAACTCAGTCGAATGCAGAGTCGTGCGACAGACGTGAAAGGAAATTACTTGCGAAGACAATCCAATCACAACGGAGGAGAAACTTTTTTCTTCAAGCGCCACTGCACGTAACAACCAGGGACTGAAAATTGAGCGTTGCCAGCTATTGGAATAATTCAAACAATATGGATGATGTTCATTTCTTTACGATAAGCAATTACAAGCCCCAACGACACGAGTTGGACGACGAGTTTGGACATGTGTCAATCATCCAGTTGCCTAAAATGGCTAATGCCTTAAATGGCTAACTCGGCACGCCCAACCGTGGAATATCTTGGAGGTCTGCATTGAAACACAGGCCTTATCCACAGCATCCCATAAGTCCCTTATACAGCTCTAACTCCATAGTCCTGTTTATCTAGGAATTTCTCTGATCAGACAATACCATGGGTGACTTCGAGTTGCTAACAAACAACCGGGTGCCAACTCTCGTTCAGCTCTGTCAACGAGGTGAACATCATTTCTCCCTCATAAATGAGTCACTTGCGGCTAACGTAACATTTTCAGTGGCCTCCTCACGCATAGATTGTGTGTAGTTCAGATTCTACGAATTGTGATCCACTGTTGAGACCACTTACAAGCCATCGCAACACTTGGCAACGACTTGAGCTACCCTTTGGTTAAACCCATTCTAGAACGATGCACGGCAGAACAGCTCTTCATGTTGGAAGAATCGTCCCCAGTACGTGACTCATGGCTGCATCGGCTCTTCTCTGATCTCTCTGTAGCATTTGTTCAATGAAACGCAAGGTAAAAGATCAAAACGTCACGCACGAGGAGTTCCTGCCTCCTGACTACCTCTATAGAAATATGGATCCAGATATGTATACGAAAATATCCTACTGCTGTAGAGAAATATCTGGATGACGATCTATTAGAACCAAGGCTATGGAGGGAACGATACCAAGTAAGCCTTGTATGGAATTCTAGAGCTTGGAGAGCTTAGTCTCTAGATAGGTCCTTTTACGAGAAGAGGAGCATCGCTTAGAAAGACTTGGGCTGAAACTTAAAGCGCAACGAATTGAAGCAGAAGAGCGCAAGAAGGAAAGGGAAGTTAAATTGACCGACCGAGTTCTTCCGCCGAGGCGACCTAAGGCTGGTGGATGTAAGTTGCATTTCAGCTCAATCCATTAACGTCTTATTCACGTGTATTATACATAGGGGGTACACCCTTGCAACCCAAGACTCTGATTCAAAAAACCCTTTCAGAGGCATCAAAAATCCAAAAGGCTATGTATCAGTCACGCATGTTCCCACCAACGAACGGTGGCAAAACCTACCGAGTTCTTCCTAAATCCTCTTGTACACTAACATCGTCAATGTCAGCGGATTGTGATCGAGTGTCCGTCAACACTGTCCCAAAACGTGTCATATCTGGTCCCAGTAATCGTACCGTGCCTCCATCTCAAACTTCCTCTCCCTCTTTAACACCTCAGCGATCCTTCTCACAGACAGCTGGTCATGGGTCTGCACTTGCTTCAACGGCTATCGTGTCAACAATTCCGAAGCACTCAGGCAACATATCGCCAAAGAAACTACCAACGGCTTCTAGTACATCAGCTGATGTTCGGCCAATGAAACAGGCACCCTCACTCAAGAAAGATCCTATGGCTTCTCTGTTCGTGCCAAAGCATCGTGCCTACTCTCAACGCCCTGTGTAACGCCTTTACCATTTCCCCTCGGCTCAAGACTTGTAATTTCTCTACCCAGTTTTATTAGAATCACAGCGCCCATTTTATGTATTATCAGTTTTTGCACTCACTGCATTTACATTGCGTTTTTTTCTCCCTCTGCAAAATATTTTTTATTGTACGTTATAACCACATCACTGGCTCTGGGGCCCTTCATCAAGTATTGTATCGACACAAAGGCTCTACTTTCATCCTACACCGATCACCCTCCATAGCAGCGGGGAAAAAGACCGGGCACTCATGTCTGGGGATGACCTAGCCAATGATTCTCATTCGTGTCTCTTTTGATCGTTCTCGCCTTGTAAAATGAATGCCAACTCTGGGTTTTCTACCTTTTTACTCAAAATTACTCGTCCTGCTTGAGGTCTCTCGATGGATGCGACGACAACACACGCCCCTTTTTGGATTTTTTGCTAAACCGGAGTATTTAGGATTTGTTCAAATGGATGTTGGGACAGGGTGCGACGACGACGACGACGAAGGGGGAGCTTGTCTTTCAGTCTCCTGCTGAGACCACTCATGTAGGGTACTTGCATTCTCGAGCACCGCGTTGTATATTTATGAAAAGAAGAAATGATGACTGTGCTATGGAATGTTTGAACAGGATTAGCATGTTGAGTGTTGACAGACAATTAACCACATATGAATTTAGAACAATTCTAGATTTTCATCTGTTTCAGAAGAATGAATTCAGAGGGTGGACCCCCCCTTTTTTTTTTTGTGACACCTGAAAGGTCCTCCCTGGTGACAGAATGGATAACAACGAATCCGTAACCACACACACAAGCATACACATACACATACACATATATAACAACGAGTCGATTGCTGGACAAGGTATATCTGTCATCCAAAAAGTGACAGTTCCCATCAATCAATACACTACACTTGGTAGGGAAAACCATTTCTTACAAAAAGGACCCCATCAAAATACATCAAGGGCACATGGCCCAGCCCTTGCACTGCGTTGCAAAGGGGACGGGGGAGGGTGAACAAAAAAAGAAGAAAAATCATATAAACGCGCTTTCCAAGATGGGTAATGGGTGAAAATAAAAAAAGAATTCTAAAAAAAGACCGGTCCGAATTCTCCCCCCAGTTGATGATCGTTCTCAATCATCGAAAAAAAAAGAAAAAGCGTGCGTGTATGTGCACGTGTAGGTCTCTTTAATTCACCCCGACATTCTTTGCAAAAAAAAAAAACGAACATTCCATGCCAAAAAAAAAAAATACCTCATCTAAAATGTCAAACAAGAACAATATGAAAAAAGGACCCAATCGCGCGATAGCTTGAGAGAGAGAGAAGGGATAAACTATGTACATCATGAATAATTGAACTGGTTTTTTTAAAAAGAAGAAACGAAGAATCATCATGTCATGTGCAAGAGATGTGCAACAGTTGTAAAAAAAAAAAAGCTTTGTATGTATCTGAATCTGTACTTGTAATCGTATATGCATTGCAAAAAAAATGCTTCCTCCTGTAGGGAGGAGAAGATGAATGCCATTTCCCCAAGGAAGAGAAGAGAAGAGAGAGAGAAAGAGAGAATATGTGTGGAACGCGTGAGTGTGTACTAAGAATGAGAAACACCGAACCAAGATCTATCATCATTGTGTTGGGCACCAACTTGTTAAAAAAGATCATCATCTCCCAACATCGAGTCATCCCATTCATCACACTTCCTCCATCCACGCCACCGCCGTCACACTTAACTAGCACTCCCACTTCCATTTCCCATGACGCTCGTCGCACCATGTCCATCCCAACTCTGCCTGACCACACCCTTCCCCTTCCCATTTGACACGCTTCCAGCACCATTACTCAGCCTATTTCTTGATCCTACACCAAACCCCCCCTCTCCACCAAACGACATCAATCGTCCACCAACACGATCCCGTCCCACCATCGACGATGGCAAGATAGGAGACTCCCATATTCTCACCGTGTGATCATCCGAACACGACGCAAACATCCTTTCATTTCTCGGATGCCACGCTACAGAATTCACACTTCCTTCCCCATGCCCCGACAATTCTTCCAGTATCGAACCCGATTCACAGTTCCATACGTACACTTTGCTATCTGTTGTAATTCCATGTCAATGATGATCCAGAAGAGAGTGCGTGTGTGTATAATATATTAATACGAACGGACCGCAGTCCGCAGGAAACCAAAAATATTGCGGAATGTGTCAAGACAGTGGGATGAGATCGCGGGGAGAAATGAAATGACGACGGAGATAAGCATTCGCAGGAAAAGTAAAACTCACGAACCTTCACTCCCGCTGACGACAAAATGTCCATCCACTCCACCAAAGCAGCTTCTGATAACATGCCGACCCTGCTTCTGTCCCGTGTACTTGCGAGCAACGCGATTCGTATGCAGATCCCAAAGTCGAAGTTCCTGACAAGGATGATAAGCCCACCCGAGCATCAGAAAAAAAAAACACCCCGCAGACTCACGTCAGGTGCGAGGTTGATGAGAGCGTATCGCGAGTTGTGCGAGATTTTAACACTGGTAAGTTCACCTTGGAGCGCAACAGTGCTATTATAAACGCAATTAAAACCAAATAGCCGACTCGAGGAATGACTGACAATTCAGACGTCTTGGTCGCCAAGTTGTAAATGATCATCTTATGAGTACTGTGCGAGTCACCACCTCCATTGGCATGGCTGCCTGTTGGTGCTGCAGCGGCAGGTGTGTTTGTCCCACCAGGATGAGGCTCACCGCCATTACTTGTGGCTACCTGATTTGCTCCGAGTCTTGTTGTGGAAGCGAGATCTGAAGAAGACGGATTGAGGTCCATGCCAATGGTAACGAGCCGTGTCAAGTCAGGGGTGACTGCAAGATCTGTGACGCGTATGGGTATGAGACCCCACGAATCGTGTAATCTGCCGTCCGCATTCTAAAAAAAGGATAGGTCCAGAGATGAGAATGAAGCATGCAAGAAATGATTACCCAGTGGATGACTTTGCCGTCGAGGGCACCTGAAAGGAAGCCCGTGCCATTCGGGAGCCAAGCCAGGGCTGTCACTGTTTCTGAATGTTCAGTGAGTGTTTCGAGACACACGCCAGTCTGGCAGTGCAACGTGAGAAGGTGGAGAGACAGAAGAAGGTAAACTGGCAGACCTGGGCGTTCCAGAGCTTGATATGCTGTTCTGCACTCGTGAGGAGGATGGCGTCGTCGAGGGACCAGGCGAGACAACCGACAGGGTATTGGTGGTCTCGCAGTATGAGGTGTGTTGACCAATCGGCACCGGAATCTGTTGCTATCTGTACCAAGGTCAGGGGAGTGTCACAGAGAGGGGGTTTGGGGTGACTGACGGTGATTTTCCAAATGATGGCAGTCTTGTCCTTGCCACAGGTGGCGAGATAAGAGCCATCGTGGCTCCACTGTAGATTCCAGACCTCGTCTGAATGGCCCTGCAAGATGGTGGTGGTGGTGTTTGGAAAGTCGGATTTATTACAATGATGATCAGTATACAGTGAAAAGGGGGAAGATTGTAGGGATGAATTGTGATATACACATCGTGAATGCTGGTATTCTCGTGCCTGATGGAGAAGGGTGGCGAGGCGCCGCTGGGGGATCATGACAGAGGGGGGGATATAAACTAGGAAGAAAAGGTGAGCGCGGTGCTGGTGGAAGGAGCTGGACCCACACTGGAGGTCGGCGAGCAGCTGTGCTCTGGACGAGCCGGAAGCACCGTCCCAGCCGGACCGTTGGCGTAGTTGCTGGGGATCTGAGCACATGAGGAAGCTGGTCACGTAAGTACAGGGGATGAAAGAAAGGGAGTTGGCAAGACCTCGAGAGGGTATGGAGGTGCTCTGTTTCGGTGTTGATGGGGGCCAGTTCGTTTCTGAGGACGTGGAGGGCGGCGGTGGTCTTTCTGGCCTCTAAGAGCTCGAGATACTTTTGCTGGCTTATGAGAAAGCGGGCATCCTGTGGGACGGTGAGCGCGGGTGTGCGTGCATGTGAGGAGAGGAGGTTACGCAGAGGTGGTCGTGGCTGTCTGGGAGGAGAGCGGGGAGGAGCATCTCTGCCTTTGCCCACAGGCCGGCGAGGATGTAGCGCCTGAACTGGGCGACGTGAGGAGGCTCCATGGCGTAGCCGGACTCTGCCTCGAGGGCGGCTGCGGACTGGCTGGGGGAGAAGATGAGCACGGGGGTACGGGATGGGGGAGGGGCATACGTGTAGCCTGCATCGCGGAGGGCCTGGCAGACGATGCGGACGAACTGCTCTGTGTGGGCGGGGGCGTCGTCGTCGTCGCCGGTGTAGAGCGTGGGCATGTCTAGTCGCAGACGCTTAGGGGCCCTTGGGTCTGGGGAGTGGGGGCGAGTGTGTGTTTCCAGGATGGTGGTAGAGGTGCTAATGTCACTTGATCTACCCTACTTTATATTCCGTAATCTACTTCATTTTACAATCAACCAGCCCGCCGCGTCCCCAGCCCATCCCCTGCCCCTCCACCTCGTCCTTCTGCGCCCGCCCCCGCCCGCCCCCGCTCACACTCCCGCGCAGGGCCGCCCGCCCTCGCTCGACTTGGTCCGAATGGGACGAGTCCCTGCTCGACTCGCGACGCGCGCGGCGACGGCCCCGGGGGGTGCTGGTGTGGACATGTGGCAGAGGCTGCACAAGCTTGGGCGTGGGGGGAGACGGGCGGGCCACGGTGCGCCCTGAGGAGGAGGAGACGGGGGGGGACTGGGGTGCGGCGGACCTCTGCAGCAGCGAAAAGCAGGGCGGCAGACTCGTGCGGGTGCGGGGAGGCCTGGGCCTGTGGGTGCAGGCGTGGCGCAGGCCCGGGTCGGAGCCCTTTTCGGAGGCGACGTCGCTGTCGTCGGTGTCGGGATGGGTTCTGGGGATGTCGGACGGCGCGGCGCTGGAGGAGTCGGAGGTGGAGGACATGCGGCGGTGGACGGTAGGGACGGTGGCGTGGTTGTTGGTGCCGGAGGGCCGACGGGCATAGCGGAGGGCGGCGAGGGCGGGCTGTTTGGGGTCGGGGGCGGGGTCGGCGGGATCTGGAGGGAGGTCGTCGTCGGCGCGGACGGCGAGGCGGAGGAGGGGGACGTCGGGGCCAGTGGGGCAGAGGGGGGCGGGGGACGAGAGGGCGCTGCTGGAGTCGGAGGGGGAGTCGTCGGCGTCGCGGCCGAGGCAGTGGTGGCTGCAGTAGGCGGAGCTGCGGGGGGTGAGGAGGGCGGCGGGGAGACAGGGAGGACGCACGCAAAGTCAGTGAGCTGGCAGCCACACACGAGGCAGATCTCCTCAAACATGCCGTCGCCTCCCCCGCGCCCGCTTTTATTCGCTCTTCCCACGTCGGCCCCCGGACACCCCCCACCGCTGCAGTACCCAGTACCCAGCCGGCTCGCGAGTCCTCCGCACGGGCCAGCTCACGGGCCCTCGCACAGGCCGGCTCACGAGGCCGTCGCACACGATCCCCATCGTCGAGCAAAGTCCATCCGGGGATGTTTTATAAACATAGACTACATTATCGTGAGTAGAAACACGCCATCAATGACGCCATCTAAGCATCCTCTGTCGCGGTGCCGGCGTCAGGAGAGCCAGCGCCGTCCAGGGCACGCTGCTCGTCCGGCAGGGGCGACGTTGCGCTGCGAGACACCTTTTCAGCCGGCCTGATCGTACTCGAACGTGACAACAGGCCCTGCAAACGCTGATTGGCAGACAACGTGCCGGAACGACCAGCCGCCGCGGGTGAACACACACTCGCACGTGGAAGCCGTTTCTCGGATACGACAGTCTCCAGCATCCCCATCGGCGCCCCAACAACGTTCTTCAGCCCAGACAGCTCCTTGTGCAAGAATCGCGCATCTGCCAGCAATCTGGGAGACGACCCCGAGTCAGGGAGTTATCGTCAAGATCTCGCAAAACTAGGACAGATTCATTACCTGGCCTTGCAATCTTGATTGGGCAGTTCCATGTTTCCATACTCTTCCGACAAGCGATGATTGATCCCCGCAAAAACTTCTGTCATAACAAACTGCAATAAAAACGAGCGCACACGGAAAAAGTCATTAGCATCATCCTGCAAAAGTCCTCGGGGCTACGCAGGAACGTTGCCCCTCTCCACTTTAGGAAAATATGGCCACATCGGGATCTTACCTCAACAACGGCTCCAGAAAGATATCTCGAAAGAACTTTATGCAGTGTGACCGTTTCCTTGACCAATGTCTGCATGTAGCCACTGACATGGCCGTCGTTGGCCTGGCTCCAATCAGTCGCCTAGTATCATCAATTCAAGCCCCCTCCAACGGAACAGGCACACATACCTTCAGAGTCTCAATATGGACACTCAACCTGTCACCCATAATCGAGATGAGCTTCGCATGAATCTCGGTTTGATGCACTTGATAATCCTATTCATCACAATTCTTGCTTCAGTCGATGACGCTCGTCACATTACACCAAAAAGGAAATCGAGGGCAAATCCAGTCCGGTCTTCCAACACAGAAGAATGGGAATCGAGAAGAACCTTCAGGCGAAGATCCTTTTCGATATGCAAATTGTCGAGTCATTCTGCCGTTTTTTGTAACACAAACCATCGGGGGCCATGTTGCTGCCACAATGGCACACAAAACGCGCAAAAGCACGTCTTCACAAAGTCGGACGAGAGCTATCCTCAATTTATCTCGTACCATAGTCGTGGCAACGCGAACGCAGGGCAAAATAGAAGGAAGACCCCTTAATGAACCGAACGCACGTACCCTTTTCAATTTGTCAAAATCCACCAACAGGACAGCTTCAGCTTGATTCAGATGCCTCCTGAATGTCTCTCGCACGTAGGGTATTAACTCTGATACGACACTGAGTGACTGTGATGCCAAAGCTGAGAATGGTCCTGTTAGTTCCCATTCTATCAAGGGAGGGAGAATACCAAAGTGAGAAGAGGGATGTCGGACAATGTAAAAGCATCTCAAACAGGCGAGCGACCAAGGCGTGCACGAAAAAGTATCCACAAGATTGAATATTGGATAGGCCGAAAAAAAAAAGACGAACCAAGATGCTTTGCGGTGATATGCTTCAGTCCCGCACTCCTCATAGCACCTGCACCCAAGACCAGCTGACATGTTCGGGAATTGAACGTCATGAGAAACTCGACAACTTTGGTTATAGTGTCTTTGGTCAATGTGCTGTCATAACCCATGACCCAGTCAGCATCAGGACTACTCGAGTAAGTCATACCTGAGATTGATCACGATCTTGAGGTAGTCGATCAGTAATACTAGGACCTCCGCGGTAGCAGAAACGATGAAATAAGACCTATCCTCAATCTTGAGATGCTTCGTGCCGTCCTTTGTCGATCCGGACGACTTTGTGGATTCTTTCGAATCCGACGACGAAACCGATTCCATTTGACTCAATTCAGCAAAAGTTTTGGTGGGAGCAAGTGCACGCAGTTGGGGTGGGTTGGCAAGGCTCAAAGGTGATAAAACACCACTCTCCTTGCTCTGGACCCTAACACCATTGGCCAAGCTCGGACTACCTATCACAACACCCTCCACATCAATCTTCAGCTCCTCTGCGTCTTTGATGGCACATTTTACGAGAACATCCACGACACCCTGTACCTCAACTCCAACGTCCACTTGGTTCCACATCTCGTCCAGCACCACTTTGGCGCATCTCTCTATCCTTCCTCGATGAAACTTGGTCGAGTACAGCGACGCCTGCCGTATCACCACGCCGCGGAGGCCGATGATCATACGTCGACACAGCACCTCGCATTTAACTACAAAAGTCATGGAATCAAAGTACAAGGCCAGGAAGCAAGGGAGGGAGAGAAGTGAGTGCGGCTCTGTGCGAGCATGCAAGAATTGTGAAGAGGTTGTATGCGAGAGTTCAGCAGTTGAAGAAAGAAGATCTGAGAGGTCTTCCACGATATCTTGAGAGATAAAATTGTCCCTTGAGGATTTTCTTGAAAAACTATGTTAACAAAGAAAAAACATCCAAGCAAATTGCGTACTGCATCGAATCTAGTATGTCAATGATAAGAACGTTCTGGGCTTGAATCCCTTCCATAAGTGCTAAAAATCGTTGGTACACTTTTTGTAGTAGTGGCATGAAATGTTGGTGTTCTATGCCCTTCAGATACTGCACGAGAGTCATCCTCAGGATAACATCAAGATAAAGATGATGGTAGGATAGTAAATTCAAACTCACCGCTTCTCTTCCTCCTCCTCGTCCCATTCCTTATCAAAACCGCTTATCATTTCCTTCGGTACTCGTCGAACTTGACTTAACACCACATCCCTCCACTCTAATGTAGCATCTCTAAGTCCTTTTGTCCGCACCAGATTCTGCAGCAAAGGTTTCAGTCTATCTCGTAAACCACCCACACTACAAGCAACATGCTCATTGGTACCCGCTGATGTGTGCTGATTGTGGCCGAGACGTTCTTCTAGGTCGTGGCGGAGAACAACTATCATTTCTCGTGATAAACTCTTTGAAATTTCTAGTGTGAGAACACGCAGGTGGATGGGCAACTCGGAGAATGCAGCAAGAGCAGATAATGGAAATCCAAGCATCGGCTTCTGAGCAATAGCTCCTGCAGAAGGATCCTCCCCTTCCTCATCATCTTCAGCCATCGTTTCTAGTTTCTTGCCAAAATCTCTATCTAGCTTCATGTTCTCTGTCGAATCAACTTGCACTCCGTTTTGCATATCCTTCAACTCCTCAACGACATTTAATGCTTCACCCCACTGCCCAGCGCTGACCAGTCCTTTGGCAACCCCAGTCATTTCAACGACATTTCCAACGCTCTTCACAGCTCCTCTAATTCCCTGTACCACTTCCACCTCTCTGTATTTCCTTACTACTGCTAGTCCTTTTTTGGCGGTCCGCTCATCTACGTCTTTCAACAAACCACGTAATTTGACTATCCGATCCAGGCAAACATCGGATTCAGATTGTAGGTCTTGTAAGTTGGTGAGAGCAGCGAAAAAGGACGTAGAGCGAAGGGAGATTTCTCGAACGAGATGTTGTTCGACAATATCCGCATAATGAGAAAACTTGTCATGTAATGGTGGCGTAGCAAAAGACGTCAATTCTGTGATACTGTTAGTGGGCACTGATACGACAGCTGAGGGTGATGACAGTGTAAGTTCACTGGGCTGTTCCGTGACCTTGGTAAACGTTGAGGGATTAGCCAGGTCGAAAGTCCGTTCAAAGAAAACAGATGGAACGCTTTCAAGTGGGGTGATTGGCCCGGAATTTGCAGGTACGAGTGAGCTTCTACGTGAGGAAGCTGAAGGAATTGAGGAGAATGGGGGTACGTTGGCGGTGGGTGTCCTTTGTCCAGTGTCCGAGGCCGGAGACAAGACAGTGTCATCGTCATCGTGACTCTGCAGGGCACTCGAGTTGAGTTGTGCCTGTCCTTCTCGCCCGAACCGTTGATTCCGTTCGAATCGCTCCCATTCAGGTAGGATAGCCTTGAGGTAGGAATCGAAATCCTTCCGACGAACACGAGGAAGGTCAGCTGGAGGGACGGCAGGTAGTGACGAGTGTGCTTTCGGAGGTGCCTGGGTTTTGTGTGGGCTGTTCAAGACAGTGGATATAGCTGTGAATGCAGTTCAGGATTTGAATAGAGCAGCAAGTGTAGTGGTGTACCATGGAAGCCGTGCTTTGAGCTGCTCCATTCGGTTGGCAGAGCACCGAGAGCAAGATTCGTCGTGGACGTATTCAGAGTGCCCAAGGGAAATGGCGTCGGTATTGGCTGGTTGGCGTAGTCTCCTCCACGGCCCTCGGTTGTCCCCGACACGCTCTCTGGTCCTGGTCGAGACGAAGGGTCCCAAGTGAATCTATACGGACGGGTTGTGGGTGTCTGGTTTACAGAAGCATATGCAGGAGTTGTGGGACGCGAAGGGAGGGATGAAATTTCCGACATAAAAGGTCAGTGCAATGCGTAGCAAACAAAATGATAATGACATTAATTCGTCATCATCCCTGAAGGCTATTCCTCATCCATACAATCTGTAATCGTTATTTCAGGGATTACCATGTCTGTTCTGGTGGGTAACTGAGAGCGAGAGCAAAAGCTCCTACTCCGGCCTCGACCTCTCATGAGTAAAAGGCCCTCAACAGTGCACTTTGAATTGTGGTCGTGTGTCATCCCCTGGGATCTTAGAATCGTGGGCCACCTTATTCAAACACTTTGCTGATCATGTCGGTGGTCTAGTGCTTTATGAATGGAAACCCGTACATGTCAGTCACAACGGCAAATGATACCATTCACAACACCAAGAGTGATGAATTTCATGAGAGACAACCAAACATATGGAAAAGTCATCCTGCACACTTTGGCACATAACAAGAGATTAGTCAAGATGTCATTCAAAACAAAACCTGATTCCTTCGAGAACGCAGTCGCTCAGCACTCCATGCCCTGTAGAGGGTATTGGGGAAAAGTATGAATGCAAGCATCATGACAAGACTGGGTCTGTCTGATCATAAATACAAGGCTGGCGATTTTATATAGTCCTTGAGGTATCGATCCTCCATTGTTGCTAGTATACTCATCTCCAAAGAGCCTGACCTTGAACATAGTTGTGACGAAATGACGTGACGGAACGACATTCAGTTCACCTTTTCTGTGACGATGGCCACAAAATCCTCCGAAAAAAACACTTTTTTCTCAGCCTTCATCGCAAAATTTCCGCTCAGACAAAACCCTCGCATCCTCCTCCCGTCAAATCCATATCGGCCAGTTCAGACTGCCACTCTTTGGCTCAGTCCACCATCCGAGTACACACCGAATGGCGGATCAAGTCCTTTGACGGAAAACACCTCTATGCTGTTGAGTGCTGATGTTGAATGCTTGAAATGGCAAGCCTACATTGCACTGCGTGGACTCAATTCCATACGTGTGCGATTCGATGTCTCCTCAGATGGTGCTTTGGAGAACCGTTTACCGAACTTGCATGTTCCTCTTTCGGAGAGTGTCCTCCCAAAGGACCAAAGTCATAATAAAAACCCGAGGGAGGAACAAGACGGGGAATTGTTGGCTGCGCAAATGATTCCCACATGGGTGGACGCAAAGCTTGGTGTTTCTGGTGTTCAAGATGAAAATGAGGGATACATAGACAAGAGTGCGAGAGACGAAAGTAGAGCTTGGGTTTCACTCCTGGAGGACGTGGTTCATGCTGCCCTGGTGTGTCTTCTGGTATCGGACTTGTTCATCCCAGTAACTTGAACCTCTGAAGATTCTGGCTCAACCAAAGCCTACATACCTTCACACACTGTTGTTTCCGTCATCCAAGCCCGAAACTCACCATCCCCTTGCGACATTGCTGACACCACCACCTCCCCCATTGACCGGTTACTTATCTCTCCTGCCCCCGTGGGGAACCCGAATTTCTCGGCAGGCTGTTATGACACGGTACCGTGAGGCCATTGCTGCTCTTTCTGACCGCCTTGGATCGGACGAATGGTTTTTAGGCTCTGCGTGCGCCCTTCCATCGGCTTTATTCAAGTGCTTCACAATTAACACTGGGTTTTTTTATAGCAATCCAACGCCGCTCGATGCGTTAGCTTTTGCATATCTCCACTGCATACTTCACTCCACCAACTCCATCCGAATAGAAGTTACAAAACGTGTTAATCTCGTCGCCTGGGAGTGGCGCCTGCGCGCGATTGTTCGTGCTGCTTTCATGCACTAGAATTCGAATACGGCACAGCTTTGATGACTTGGAATACACGCTAGAGAACTCTATATCAGATCATTGATCTAACTACACAAATTATAATGACCAAAATGAACAAGGCAGATGATCATAGATCCAACGAGAGAAGCTCATATATACAGCCGGGTAAGAGTCGAAAATACATGATTGATAGCCATGACGAGGTTTGATTCGGACTCGGGAGCTCCAGTAAATTCCAAATTCCCATTCATTTGAACCTCTTATACAATGCGGAAATCATCTTTATAAACCTACTTATTGTAAACACAATAGAATCACTTCTGATTAAATTGAAGAGGACGCACCAGAAAATATTCAGCCCCTGCAAAATACAGTTTGCCCCTCCGTATACGATTATATAAAACCAGGGTACATCATGCCATTCTTTTGCAAGTGTGAAAATAAAGTGTATCGAAATGCTCCCGCCATAGATCAGTCTTACACAGAAGAATGAGAATAGTAAGAAAATTCCATTGATCAATTGGATTTTCGTGCCCGTGTTTCCGGTTTTATCCAAGAACCTGTGAGTCAGCATAATCCATTAGCCATAGCAAGGGAATACTGCGGCGCGAAGTCGTACCATTGGATATTTAGAAAAAATGTGCTGATTTCCCATAGGAGGCAGCGGACACCATAGTATGCAGCAAAAGGCCTCTAAGGAGTCGGGTCCAAGAACAAATCCAGCATTCTCACCACAGTGTACAACTAGGCATAAGGCATGATATGCTCACATATGACAACCCAAACACCAATGTACAGGCAATGCCGTGAACAATAAAACCAAAATCAACATAGTTGAAAATGGCATCCAATGAATCCCAGATAAAATATCCTACAGCGATGCTGTGGGCAAATCCAATTGAGTCATTCCACCCGTACATTTTGTCAAGTTTTATGTCTGGTGTTTCGGTCAAAACGGCGTAGGACGCAGCAGTAACGATAATAATGCTATGGGCTTGAGAGACGACATGAGTAGCCCTAGAAGGATCGCATGAACGAGCGAAGGCAACAAGAACGTTAGACAAACCAGTTGTTTTTTGCTATTCTACTTTTCTTAGAACCATACGACTCGGGAAACCACGTTGAACAAATCCACGGCGCAAGCACAAGATGAATAAACGTGAAAGCAGCAAAAGACAATATGATTGTAGGAATGTGCGGCGGGATCTTCGTAAGTCGCAGAGTATTTCCGAAGAAATGTCCAACGTCCATCAAAAAGAGAGAGAGAAAGTGCTAGTGATGTTTTCTGTTTTTGTACTTGCTATTTATAATTTCTTTTATGCGTCCACTGCCGATCACCAAAGGGGAATTTGCCAAGTTTTTTCAGACTGCAAAGCCTCCGTCTGGATGGCCTCTTCGTATCGGTGAGTCTCTTGTACATGATTTCTGAAATGTTGATAACCTAGAAAAAGGGGTCTCGAATAGCGGTGGACCAGATTCTACGTGTCTCCTGTTCCTCATCAACCGTTATATCAGGGACTCGACGCCTTCACCGTCTACTTCTCCTGCACATGTCCACTCATTGACAATCGACCATGATCTCCAGGCTGCTTCATCTGCTATGGCTGAGAAAAGTGCTCTGAACGCAAAGAATCTTGACATACCACATACTACAGCTCGGGTTCCGTGGGGCACTCACCCATTCCCTCCGTTACCATTCCAATCACAGTCATTTGAGGCTACAGCGCGTACAGTACGGTACTATCTCGTCTGGAAGTGGATGCAAAAAGAGGACATTGGTGCAGTAGCAATGGGACATCACGCAGATGACCAGGTTGAAACAGCCCTGATGAGGCTCGGAAGGAATAGTACTCTACTAGGCGGCAGGGGGATGCTAGTATGTCGACGATGGGGTATGGGAGCCAGAGATAAACTGGAATGGGCTGGCTTTCACGGGATGAACAAATGGATTATCAGGCCCCTGCTTGAGGTATCGAAGGTGTGTTCGACCCGTATACGTTGAATTTTTCTGGGTGGGACTAAGTGACCTTCAGGACCGGATACTTGAAACTTGTGAAGCGAATGGGTTGGACTATGTAACAGATTCAACGAATTTCCAGCCTGATATCACCCTTCGCAATGCTTTACGTGCCATCATCTCTAATAATGACAAGAGTGTAAGCCAGAACGATTGGAATCGCTCATTCTCCTTGAAACTCAAATGTAGATAGGACAGCCCTCTAGATCTCAGCACATTTCCTCTCGAGATTCAGAGAAAATTGGAAGACATTGATCAGGCCATCAGTAAACACTCCGAAACCACCCACCTCCTCGTCAACCTCAAGAGTTCCTCAGAAAACCTGAGGCAAGCTGCTAAAGCGATAGATCTCTATGCCGGTGACATTGAAAACCAAGGTGAGAATCTTTCGCCCTTTAAGTGCAACCGCTCAGTGATGTCCTCCGGTTCAGCTTCGAGCCAAATCGCAAGAATACGCCTTCCCTCACCCCCAAGCACCTTCCTCCTCTCGAGTCGTTCTCTCCAGAGCATCACAGAGCCACTACTCCAGTATGCTATAGTACTGCGTATACTCCGCTATGTTTCTTACCAACCCTGGGGTTCCCTGCGAGCCCAGGCTCGTCGGTCCAGATATGCTTTGAACCAGATGGTCTCTCAACTATGGAATCCAAACCCCTTCCAATCCTCAGAATCCTTGATACAAAGACCATTCACCGCAGGAGCCGGTGTATTATGGACCCCTGTTATTGTGGATGCAAGGCAGAAAGGAACAAACTTCTTAGATATCGGTGGGAATATCAAGAGACCCAAAACAGCTGATTTGGGGGATGGATTAATTGGATGGATAGCTACGCGAGAGCCTCCTCTGGAGAGAATGGATCATCATGGCTCAAAAAATCATTTGAACATAGACCTCTCTTTGATCTTAAAGCCGGCATTAGAAGAATGGGACGGAGGTAAGGGAGGAGGTTCGGCCGTGGTCGAGTTTCTTTGGGACTGCCGATTCCTATTTCAATTTGACCTCGCTAAAATGCCACACGATGTAAAGCATATCGTGCTCAACAGCCAAGCTCGCAGCCGTCGACTTGCAATTCGCATATGGTCGAGATACATCTATCCTAAAGTCATCATCATGCCACCGAGAGAGGACTGTGCCCGGAGGCGTGGTCGCCGGGAGCATCTCATCCATAACAACATTGAAACACACAAACCCTCTATATTATACGCCTTCCTGCAAAGGGCAACGGATGAATCTCAGCCTAAAAAACAGTGGCATGGAGATCCGAACATCGTTACTGCAACATGGATTAAATCAACCGCGATACGCCCTATTGACCACCTTTAGTCGTCTTCATTGAATATCTGACATTCATCATAACTTATACACCCTTCTTTTTTGTTTTTTTTTGGGGAAGTTGCTGCTGTTTTCTCAACGACATCAATCCGAAATATCAGAATCATCAGTCTCCATCTTCATTTATCACTGATTATATACTGATTTGTGTATGTGGACTTAATGATAACAGAGGTCTGAGAACGTGTGGGGATCAAAGAGAATGGAAGACGATTATCGTCATCCTAGTGAGGTGGTCAGAGTGAGTAAGGATGAACTCATAGTCCACATTCACTGTGCTACGCAGGTGAATCTCAATGCTATAAACGAACGGAGTTGCCAACCAATAGAATTGTAGATAAGTGTTATACGATTTTCCCGTTGAAGTATACGAATTCTTGTAGGCTCTTGATGCACCAGTGCAATTGCCTACACGAACTTTTTTGTCGACGGGGAGGAGGGCGCAGATTGACGTCCGTGCATAACCCCTGTGCACCATTCATTGAGGATGACAGAGAGACCTAGATCGACGAATTTCAGGATATCCGCCTCCTATTTCGATAAAAGGTGTCGGTACAATCAGCCACAAAGTTAATCTATGTGATGGGAAGCTGAAAATTCCTCAGAAGCTGGTCAATGATCAAGTTTCTTTCTCGCTCCTACTGTGGCACTGATCGCATAAACACATGCAGCACATCGTGCCAAACCTGAGAGTCGAAGTATTCATACCATAGGTGACCAAATTGAAGCGTTGGAACTTGTCCGAGCTGAGAACCTTCCTGAACTAATTGCGCCCAAGGAATATGACTGATAATGTTCTGTGAAGCAAATAGTAATAATGTTTACCGCCGATTAACAGGAGAAAAGCGAACAAAGCGTACCTCTGCACAATGGAACGGAATGACTTGGTCAAGCTTTCCGTGAATGACT
>Ga0153986_1000233_pt1 | contig 18077 bp, 26 predicted proteins | sample TSGA070MetaG_FD_104724 | JGI IMG/M metagenome (GOLD analysis project Ga0153986, IMG submission 104724) | Attine ant fungus gardens microbial communities from Georgia, USA - TSGA070 MetaG | ecosystem: Host-associated > Fungi > Mycelium > Unclassified | place: USA: Georgia, Alexander Wildlife... | reverse complement strand
TTGGAAATCAATTCAGCTTGCTCTTCTTAACCAACTCTCTGAGCTAAAGTCAAACCAAGTAAAGCAACAACTTCAGACTCCTCTTGAGCTCTCTGGGACCTTATATTAGAAAAGAATATTAGAAAGAATATTAGAAGGAAAGATTAGATTAGATTAGATTAGACTAGAAGATTACTAGAAGATCCCAACCCATGTCTCTAGCAGTTCCCACTTTGGTTAAGTAATGTCTTATATACTCCTTGAAGGTAAGTCTTCTGTTGAAATAAAACCCTAGGTACCTCCAGGTAGGCTTGGGGATTAGGATAGGACCATTGGTTTGGGAGAGGTCAAGGGAAGGGTTCATGTCATTTTGCTGCCTAGAGAAGTGAAAGATTTCAGGCTTGCTGTGTTCTAGAATGAGTCCGAAGGCAGTCATGAGGTTTGAGATAATCTGGTAGGCCTTGGACAGGGTTGGGAGAGTCTTGTCATAATTGTTGCTTTGGGCCATTAGCAGGCAAGAGTTTTGGAAGTCAGACATGTAATGAGCGTGTGAAAAATAGCTCACTAAATTTCATCCATCCCAAGACCTACAATTTTCACCGTCACTGAGGCATATCATCGAAATAGGAATGTTTCCGCGGGATGGTCAAGCACACAGATCATCTCTGTTCAACCCTTCCGATAGAGTACATCCCGGTTCAATCGTAACCAGATCTTCGTCACGTTCTTCCATAAGCTCGTATTCAGAACCTGTGTCAATAGCGGACGCGTATAGAGACAACAGGTGCTATTTGACGTCTTCGCATTTGTCCATCCGTGACTGATACTTTCTTCAGGTATGCTGCAGCACCAAAGAAGGTGATTCTAGGTGTTTGCGCCATGGACATAAAAGCAAGGAGCAAAGCCATGAGGGAAATATTGACGCGTTTGGTTGAACGGGGAAAGGGGGCAGTCGAAGTCCGACTCTTTGGTGACAAGGTTATTCTAGATGAAGGTGTTTACAGATTTGAATTATGAAGTGATAAACTGTCTGACCTGTGTTGAAGACGTTGACAATTGGCCACGATGTGATGTTTTGATTTCATTCTTTTCGACTGACTTTCCCCTGGATAAAGCCATATCCTACGTTAAACTTCGTAACCCTTTCTGCATCAATGACCTCGCGCCTCAAGCCCTGCTTTGGGATCGCCGACTTGTAGGCATAACCCTCGATCACCTGCAAGTTCCAATGCCGAGGAGAATAGAAGTGTCACGCGACGGTGGTCCAAAAGTAGAGAAAGAAGTGGTTGAATTTATGGAAAATCGGCTTGGCATCATTTTGAGCCAATACCGAGTAACGCCAGAAGTAACACTGCGAGAAGATGGAAATGCTATCATTGTCGATGGGGTCGTGATGGAAAAGCCGTTCGTTGAAAAACCTGTCAGTGGTGAGGATCATAATGTTTATATCTATTTTCGTGGCGGAGGGGGACGTCGGCTCTTCAGGAAGGTAAGCCCAGTCTGTCATGCTTGGATCCAATCTGAACCATATTTGTGCATGTAGGTTGGAAATAAATCCAGCGAACTAGATCCTAATCTCAATCATCCCCGAACGGATGGCTCATATATATACGAGCAATTCATTGACGTAGACAATTTTGAGGATATCAAGGTCTATACTGTGGGTAAGGAGTATACTCATGCAGAAACGCGCAAATCTCCCGTCGTGGACGGTGTTGTGAGGAGGAACACAGAGGGGAAAGAAATAAGGTAGGAAGGTTGTTCAATGCCCTGTCCCTGTCTCTTGAACCACTATGTCAGATTCATCACTCATCTGAATGAGGAGGAAAAGTCTTGGGCCGCCAAGATTTGTGAGGGATTCGGACAACGTGTGTGCGGTTTTGACATGCTCCGGTGCGAAAACGGGCAGCGGAGTCAAGTCATTGATGTCAACGGATGGAGTTTTGTTAAAGGCAATGAAAGCTATTATGGTGCGAGCCTCAGCTGAATGATTGAGACCCCTGCTCGTGAAACATGACTTAGATAAGGCCGCTGATATCCTTGCCGCTCTTTGCATGCGCTACTCTGCGTCTATCGATCGGCCTCTGCTAGGCCCAGAGGGACTGGACAGAGAAGCAACCACGTGGATTTTGAAAGCTAATGTGACCGTCTTCAGACATGCAGACCGGACTCCAAAGGTGATTGTCTTTTCCAGTCGTGTTTTCCTTTGACTGACAATTATCACCATAGCAAAAGCTGAAATTCAACTTTCCTATCGGAGAACCTTGGACACAGCCATTTGTGGCATTGCTCAACGGAGAGACGGAAGAAATCATCCTACGAGAGAAGGAACAGCTGAATTTGATTGCAACAGCCATCGAGGAGGCTCGTAAACTTGGTGCAGACGGCGAAGAGCTTAATAAACTAACGCAACTCAGCACTGCTCTATCTAGCAAAATTGATTTTCCTGGAACCAAAGCTCAACTGAAGCCTGTCTATTCGAGAAAGCAGGTCGGGCATGCGAGGAAACTTACTAAACTTACGCTGGTCTTCAAATGGGGTGGCGAGGTGCGTTCACTTTGACTACTTTGTAAAACTATTGACCTCTTCAATCAGTTCACGCATTCCGCTAGGTATCAATCCCGCGATTTGGGAGAATATTTGAGAAAGGATATCTCAATCATGAGTATGTCAAATAAATTTTCCCAATCCAGCACTCCGTATTCATTCCCATCACGTAGACAAAGAAGTGCTCCAAAAAGTCAAAGTACGTTACAGGTATACTTCGCCAGATATGTAGGGCTGAACTCATAAATTAGATATTCACATCTTCCGAGCGTCGGGTCATCGCTTCTGCTGAATTCTTTGCAGCTACTCTGCTCGACCCACAAAATCCTGGCTATTCGACAACTTTATCGACGAGTAACGGTCAACGACCGTCTATTGAGACTAACGGTGGCTTCATGAACAAGAATTTCCCTCCGCAACCTGACCAGCAACCCCTCAATCTCATAATTCGCAAAGACCTCTTGGACGACTCCAATGCAGCCAAGGATCTGATGGATAATGTCAAGAGACGACTTAAGATTCTACTTAGGCCCGGTGAGTCGGAAAAAAGACCCGATCTTACGTGGCCAAAGAGTATGAAGAAAGAGCCTGTGGAAGTGGTGAAAGTGAGGAGTTTAATTTAGTACCTTGAACAACACTTGATTTTTTCAGTAGGAAGTCATTGTTCTTCTCAGTTCATTCCGAGACATCATGCGGAAGAATTATGAGAGGTTTGACGTTGAGAAGATTCAGGACCGGTGGTGTGTATTGAAAGATAAACCTCTTCTCGATTTCCTTACCACCTCTTTCAGGTGTTGTGGTGATCAGCCTTTTCTCTTCCGTGAAAGATGGGAAAAACTCTTTGAAGACTTCTGTGATGTAGAGCAGAAAAAATTTGATCCATCACGAGTATGATCCATGTTATATTTGCGTTATATTTGCGAGCGGCAATGCTGACTTTCCCCAGGTATCTGAGCTCTATGACACTATTAAATATTGTGCTCTTCATCATCGCGCATTTCTTTTTGCCATCTTTAACGAGAATGGTCGCATTGATCCTGTTCATCCCGGGCAGGACAGGAAGATGCATGAATTATATAGTCGTGCAAAGGCACTCTTCGACCTTGTTGCGCCCCAAGAATACGGCATTGACCCTGAAGAAAAGTAAGTAAAAAAATCTGAATTTCATGGGTTCGTCTAAAGTTTCGAGAAGGGAGGAAATTGGGATCTTGACTTCCCTGCCGCTCCTTCGTAATGTGGTACATGACCTTGAGGGGGCTCGAAACAACAATGGAAGCTCTTTGACTGTTTACTTTACTAAAGAAAGTCACATTCATACCCTTGTCAATCTCGTTCTACTTTCTGGGCTTCCTATTGCCAATCGACGCATTCCAGAACTTGATTATGCAGTGAGGCGGGACTTCCCTCGGATGTTATCCGCCCGGCGTACTCACGTCCTACTTCTAGTCACATATCACCTTTGAACTTTATGAACGGAATCATGGTCGAGGCAAAACTGACAAAGAATATTCGATACGCATATCCCTGAGTGAAGGGGCTCATTCTTCCAATGTGTTGGATTCGACCCTAGATTCCCGTCACTCACTGAATGTACAACCTAGAAGGTATATTTGCCTTGCTTGGAGTTTGGACAGGATGACTAATCACTGTCCAGGAAACTCACACAACACTTACCTTATAGCCTTGTGATAGAGAAACTCTCCAAGCACTTCCATAGGACAACTGACGTACGTGACGGTAATTCTTTCCAAGTAGAGCCTGATTTTCAGAAGTTGCGTTTACAACAGGACGATGATCTTAGCTTGGTGGAAACTATCGATGCAATACCTCAACCAGTTAATGATAGCATTATTGACCGATAGCTCCCGCATTCTTATTCGATACGTGTTGTACTTTAACCTTGCGTTTTACGATTGACTCGGTTCATCGACCCATTCCCGTAATCCAAGTTTTTGTCTGTATTCATGCAATTTGTCCGATGAGAGCTTCCGGAATGTGATACCTTCTGTGGGCTTTCCAGTGAATGACGGATGGTCCTTGTCAAAAAGAGCAGATTCAGATTGTGTCAACTGAGATGATTGAGCGGCAAGAGCGGAGAAGGATGGCCTGGACTCATGATACCTGAACCGAAAACGTTAAGAGGTGTCTGTCCATTATTTCTTTAAGACGAATACACACAGTCTAAAAAAAAGGTTTGAATGATAAGTCACTAGCGCGTAACGACGAGGACGTACCTATATGCCTCTTGATTCCATGCATCTGATTCCTTTACTTGGTCAAGCCTGTTTCTTTTGAATGCCGCTTTGACATCATATAAGATATTGAAGACATGATGCTCTTTCGGTCTAAAGTGCAAAAAAAAAAAGGTCTTGCTGTAAGGAGGGAACGGTAGTTATCAAGGAATAACAACAAGCACACGCACTTCCAGGGTCGAAAATGTGAACTCAGATGAAAGTTACCTTTCTGGTCAATAAGGGGATGAAAGATATCCGTGACAAATTGCACTGTCGGGATTCTCTCCGGGTAATCGTTAGGGAAGGTTATCTGAAAGCGCAGAACGGCACCGATGTAGTATCCTGACGTTGAGATGTGAGTTGTCATTTACCGACAGCAGCTGAAACTCGAACCCCGATGGACGAACAGAACTGCATCCCAGATGAACAGATTTACAGGTGAAGGTACAACATAGATGCCCAGGGGGCAATGATTTGCATGCCTCAGAGATGCATATTCCAATGAGATGGTGGTACGAGCAACAATGGATTGCGCTTCAGACGATGGGTTAGTTGTTGTCATCGAAGAGGTGGCAGCAGAGCCATGTTTGCTTCTACTCGACCATGACTGAGTTCCGAGAAGGGAATTGGTTACGAATGAGCCCAACATGATGGTCAAATCTCAAAGATAAAGGACCCATGGGACAAATGACCTTCAAGGGCACCAGGCGCGCGATTGTACAGGCATATATAATAATCAAGCCACAGACATCCTGTACTATCTGCCATAACCACCTTGATAGCGAGGACCTGGCCGATCTCCTACTGGTCGGTGATGACTGTAAGAGTCACCTATAGTTGCTCTTTGTCCTGCACCTTTGATTGAGAAGGACAAAGTTCCACTACGATCCCTCTGCAAACTCTTTTGAGAAGGACCAGGACTATCAACAGAACCCGGGCCACCTATCCGGGATAACAGACTCGGCCTTGCAATGGAGGGTGGTCGGGCAGGTAAACTATGCTTGAAATTGATTTTTACTTTTTCTCTGTCAGGAGAAGCCTTGTCGTGACCTCGTTCAGACGGTCTATCTTGCTCAACTCGATGCCATCCTCTTGCATTGTCGCTTTCTCTTTCCCGTTTTCTACCCCTGTCTCTCCCTCTGGCTTTGTGCAAGTCCCAATCCCTGTCTTTGTCCTTCTCTCTTTTATCCCTATCCCATCGACGATCTCCATCTCTATCCAATCGCGAAAGACGTCCAATGGAATCATGATTCCTCATGTTTCTCGAATTTCTGAACCAATCATCCGGGTCGCTCTCTTCTTCGAAACTTTGTGCAACCTTTCGCATTCTCTCCATCTTCTTCTTCTTACCCTGTCTACCAACTCCATCAGGAGCATGATCATTCCATGCGTCGTTGTCGCGTTCCCAATCTCTCAGCCTCCTTTCTGGTCGTTTTTTAAATTCTGCAAGATCGTAGAACGGTCCTGTAGAGATGTTATTGAGGCCAAAAGCGGAAGGTTCTATAGGTTTATCCCGCCTGTGGGTTGCTTTACAATCCTGGGATAGTCAAATCAGATCAATGCAGGAAATGTTAGAATGGAAACTTGAAACGCACGTCTCCCCAGTGATCCACTTCGCCACAATTGTAACACCACTCATCTTCAGCTATATACCCCTCCCCACCTTTACCCAACTCTAACTTGTGTTTTGTTCGTCGTTCATTCAGGATTTGAACCCGTTCTTCGTCTGCCACGTAGATATATAACCTCCACCATGTTGGGCATTCCTATCTCATTGGAAGAAGATAAGCCTATGTGCCTATACTTGGAATGAAACGCACGCTTGTCTGATGGAGTTTAGAATAACACCGGTCGCATCTTCCACTGTTGGTATTGTCCCTTCCCACACCTCGGTTTGGACAATTCTATGAACAGGATAGTTAGAATTTTGCTCCTCGTGAGAGAAAAACTTTGCACATACACCAACAATATGTCCTTTCATACCACACGAAAAGCAGGTTTTACTCGCTGGACAAGACTTGGTGACGTGCTCATCGCGTAAGCCACATGTCAAACACTAGCAGTGCGATAGCAGGTAGAGAAGAAGGATGAGGTTTTGTATATGAGATAGGGATATAGGGACAAGAAAGGACAAATTTACTAACGATGATTGCACGGCAGTCTACAGTTTTATGGTCACCTTTAGCACCACAATTTTTGCATACTGTCCGTTTTAGCTTTGATGATTCGTCCTCGGGTTCTTCAAAATACCGCAGAAACCCCTGTTGACAATGAACAAGCACCAAGTACATCGAAGCCATTTGAACTGACCTTCTGACGCTCACCGCCATAATCGAGAAACTTGATATAATCAGCATCATCTTCATCTTCATCTGTTGGTGGCAAAATCTCAACCGCTGCCGATCCAAACACAGACACATGAGCAGGGAGTAGAAGTTTCATGCCGGTAGAGTTCTGGCTAGGGGGATTGGCAGTGTCATATGGGGGCGGAGGGAGGTTAACAGCTGAAGGCAGGGACGCAGGAATGGTATCTTCAAAATATAAATCTTCATTCAAATCCGTATTTCCAGTGGATGACATTTGGTCTTCTCTATGTTTGTGTCTTTTTAGAGAAGATATTCGATCTCGGGGTATCGGACTCGAGGTATCAATCTCTGGAGTCAAAGACCTGTTTCTGTGCACCCGTTTCGCTTGTGGAGGGTCTTGCGATGCGTCAGCTTCTTCAGATTCCTCATTAGAAGCATTCTTTGTAGTTGCAGCAAGTGGGTCCCGATTTCGCACACTACGGTTGTATTTCTTCTTGCGTCTGCGTTGCTGCCTTTTTATTATGTTTTCGGCGCTCAACACATCTTGATTCTGGAAAAGAGATAATACTGGTATGTCCTTGGAACCGGCAGAGGCAACCAAAACAGGTGAATCAGTGAGGTCTATGATCTCTGGATCCGCCATGGTAAGAAATGGAAGAGGTTTGCGCTTTGCGGAAATTCCCACCCTCTCAAACGTGTCAAGGAGTACATATTCTACAGGACAGGAGGCAGGCGATACTACGACACTTGGACGCTATGAACAGTCGTTACAAATCTGTGGGAGGCTGGTTCTTGAGTCTATTGTGAATAATCATATCTGGAGATACGATTTAGTAGGGATTGATTATATGAGAGCTGTCACTCGCTTGCGGTAAAACGTCTCAGAGTCCGGTGGCACAGTCTGATAAACTGATGAGTGCGCCGTGAGACGAAGGGAGAATGCTGTAAATCACCTCATTCCTACGGGCACCACGGGTCTTCTTGATGCCTTGCTTTTCCAATGCTTCACGGTAGACTTTATCTTCCCTCAACCACTGGAGGGCAACCTTGAACAAGGTTGTAGCAGGTGGAAACTGGGCAGCGAGGGCAGATTCCTGGGTAATGGGCCATGGGGAAGGCTCAGTGACGAAGGAACCCAAACGCATGTGCGCAACATGAGTAGGGAAATCATCGAGGCCATCGAAGATATGTGTGGCATCTTTTGAAAGCGTGATGAAACCGGAAGTCAGAGATATAGGGAATACATACACAGGATAGTAGAGCCGCGAGTTTCGCTGTCGTTCTTGAGAAAAGCAAGCAATTGATCACGGACAAGTACATCCAAGTCCACGGTGACCTGAGCAGACGTGAGCTGTCATCCTAGAGGGATAAGGAAGAGGAGTGGGCCTCGTCAAGCAAAAGGATATCCCATTCAGCCATGAGTCCGAAGCAGAGCTGGATCCTGCGGCGCTCGCCATCGGATATTTGGTGCATATGCCAGTCAAGATCAATGTCAAGAATATCAACGAGATGGTCTCGGCGCTCCTTGTGTCTGTAGCCCCCAACAGAGTCCAAGAATGCCGAGACGACGATATCGCCTCTGACGACAGGATTCATAGCCCTTGGATAAAGCATGAGGGGTGGCTGATGATGCAAGGCGATGGACAGACCATTCGGTGCCGAGGAAAGTGATGCCTGGGGGCGCGTCACGGAAGACATCACGGTCCTTGACACGTATGTCGGCCCCAGCCGCAGTGACGAGACGTTTTCCGGCGAGGATTTGAAGGAGAGTGGACTTGCCCGCTGGACGGGTCAGCTGGGCTCGCAAGAGGATAAAAGAACAGACCTCCATTTGCGCCGATGAGAACTGTCCTGGAGGCGCTTGGAAGAGCCAGGACGATGTCGAGGAGGGAAGGCGGAGTGAGGGGGCTGTGAGAATAAGTGAGCCCGACGACGGAGACAGTGAGCATGGTGGTCGGACTCTGATTGGCTGGTCAATTTGTGATCTGCCGCAGTCTCGCACTCTGCTCGTGCTTTCACCTCGTCGCTCCTTTATTTTTGTTTTTATTTCCATGCAAACCATCCCTCGTCTGCTCGCCAGACAGGATCCCTGCATCGGCCCCAACGACTGCCCAGAGCCAGAGCCCTGCAACTGCGCCTCTGGCCAGCAGTGCATCATCATCAACAGGCAAGTCTACCCTGACCCCCTGGATCACCCCTCATCTTTCTTTCTTTAGGGACTGTCATACATGCAGCCAGACCACCTGCGTCTCAGGCCCAGGATCCTCAAAGTCGGGTGGTGGCGTCAGCAAGGGCGCTTTGGCCGGCGGAATCGTCGGCGCAGTTCTCCTCTTTGCTCTCTCAATCTCCCTTTTTCTATGGTATCGTCGCAGGTCCAGCCATCGCAGAACACAAGTCCATGCACGCGAACCGCAGAAAGACAAGCCTGCTCGTGCTGCCGACGTCCTCAACCGTCCCGACCCCACGGAAAAGCTTACTATCAGCTCTTCCCAGCAATCAGCAACCGCAAGCATCGCTGATCCAGAGTCGCATGGTACTACTCTGCCTCCTCCGTCTAGACCTCATCTCACAAATCCTTTCGACGATTCTAATTCCATCCAAACCACTAAAACAGAAGGTCCAAATGTCATTCCTATCGCCCTAGAGTCCAGCGGCAGCAGGTCCGACACAGACGCCCATTCGTCTACACAATTGTCTGCCCATTCTTCAGGTCCTCTTAGACCCCCTCGTTCTCCAGATCTAAACCTCAATCTCGAGCACGTCAATATTTCCAATGACAACTTTCGCCAGCTGTATGCCGCCTCTACTATCTCTGGCATTTCAGCCCTATCTACAAATTCCTACTTGTCTGGTGCTAGCTACTCAAGTGACTTTCTTAACGAGGCTCCCGTAATTGTCACCGCCAACAAGAGTCCCGTTCACCAGGTTCTCAACGTCCTCAAGGCCGAAGTCGTACCTGCTGGCTCCATCCCATCCTCACCTGACAGCAGCCTCAAGACACCTTTGTTTGCTTCCCGTCCCGCTATCACTTCGCCCTTGGCTGCAACCTCGTTTGGTCCCAATGACGTTCTGAAGGAAGTTGACGAGGACGAAGCTGCTGATCCGTTTGAGGACAATCGACTTATGAATGCCCAAGGCAACGCTTCACCCATTGCAACCAGATCCGATCCAATCTCTCTCAAATCAGACTCCACCAAACCAGACTCCACCAAATCCGTATGGATGACTGATGATCCAACAGTTATTTCAAGCACTCGGTCTGATGATAGCCGACCTTCCAGTATCAGCACCCAAACTGGCTCTGTGGCCAATATTGGCTCCGTCACTCGTCTAGACGTCGGTTTAGGTAGCTTGGCATCTCCATCAGTTCAACATAGAGGGGTTTATAGAACAGCTATGGGTAGATTGGTTTCCCCATTGAGCGGTGGCTCTTTGCAACCTGGATCGCTCCAGGAACAGCAAGCAAGGGCTTATGCTCAGGCGCAGGGAAGCAGACGAATCTCTGGTTCCTCTATCATATCCGCTGCATCTACAAGGGCTGATTCAATCCTGGAAGCCTTTCCTTTTGTCCCACCATCCCCAATTTCTGACCGCCCCATCAGGTCACCTGTTTCCCCTCTCGGAAGTTGTGTTATATCTACATCATCGCCCCCTCAATTACCTACCACAATGTCTGCCAAGTCTTCCCCACCACCCATTGTCACCGTCGCTCCTGCATCACCGTTGAGTCAGCGGGACTTTAAGACGAATGACATTTCAATTGGGTCTTCAGATGACGAAGCTCTTCCTGCTCCTCCAAACAGACATACACTTGGCATGAGCACTGGCTCTCAGATGTCTACCACTTCGACCGGCCTAGGACAATTTCCTTTCCAGATTGATACTGGGTCAAACAGTGATGTCAGCAGCAGTGTATCGCGTCCGACCACACTGAGTGTTCGTCACCGTGCCAGTCTTGATACATTGGCACTCACAAGTGATCTGACAACATATTCTCTGGATTTTGTCCCCCTGCTTCCCCGCCAGCCGCGGACACCCTGACCTCGTTGTGATTGTCAATTTCATGTTTCGCTTCTCTTTTATGCTATAACGTGATAGGACTGTGTTTTAAGAAATGCTCATTCATGAAATGTATCAGCTTATTTCTAAAAAAAAATTCTCTTTTCAGTAGTTGTACTCCCTTTCCTGCACCATCAGTGCTTCTTGCTTAGTGGAGCCTTGCCTCCTTATAAACACCTGCTTTTCCTTCCTTTTCCTCTTCGAATAGATAGCTGTTTTCGGGTACACCTTTTTGCTTGATCTGCGTCCTGGTGCCGACAGACTTGGGTTTATATGTGAATAGGGCTATTGTCATTATATCATATTTTGAAGCACCCTTCCTCTAGTTCTCAAAAAGACCGTTACGGCAAAAAGTCTAGCCATTGGTCATCTTACAACGGCAAATTTATTATTTACCGGTGTGCTTCGTTACGTCTTTCGCTTCTTTCATAATATTGCGCTTGGTATCCTGCAATCAGTGGCGGTCATATTAGCTCGACCGTAAAGCTTCAAGGATTCTGCTTCTAGCTTCCGGTGATCCTGTTTATCCCCTGTGCTGTTACAAGTATTGTGAACTGGATTCTCGATTTTCGATTTTCAGGATGGAGGGTAAGGTTCAACAGCTGACGGAGATGGTGCGCATTTCGTTTCCTCGTAAGGAGTACATTAACAGGTTGACGTTAAGTAGGGTGCAACGAGAGCACAAGCACGCGCCGCCTTGAAACAATATAAAGATGTTATGCAAGCCGCAGAAGGTATCTTCGAGGGCAAATTTGATGACGTGAAGGACGATGATGACGACGACGACGACGACGTCTTAGAGATGATGACTTTGACTCAGGAGTCAAAGAAAGTCGACAAGACGGTGTGTGTGCCGTATTCTTTCATTTGCAGATTTGGAACATGGATTGTACTCAATTATTGGGTATGATTTTCGGGCTTCGTAGATATCGGAAGATGAGACGGGTTCTACCGATGATGATCAAGACATGGATGACAGTGAATTTCTGCTTTCTGTCTTTGCTTGAAGTAAATTTTTGATTCATTTTTGTCGCACATTTAGATGATGCGGAGGACTACGTAGATTATGATATGGATTTTGAGACTGGCCCCAAGGATAGGCACCAAGACGTTGATCCGTACGCAGGTACATTCACTTTCCGGAATATATGCCAGATCTTTCTTATTATGTTCTACAGGAATATTTTTCTCCAAAGATCGTCGCGAAGAAGTCATTGAAATAGAAGAGGAGGCAGAAATACTCCAATTGCCTGGAACCACTGAACGTGTCAAGATAATGACTCAGGGTCAATGGATGAAAGGCTGCCCTGAAGGCTCAGAACAAAGTTTTTTGTTTCAACTCTATTCCCTGCTTACTGATGAAACACCACAATCCTGTCCACAAAGGTGTGGCGCGAGCTGGAAGAGGAGTAAAACAGACTTTTTCAGTTTTTTCGTATGTGTCTAAACTTGGAACGCTCTTCGATTACTCGCTCTTATTATTCGCGGCTCAGCCTGAATTTACAACGTTCATCAACCATGTTCGACAAAGTGTCATGAAGAAGTGTCAACAATGTCAATCTATCTTCTGTACTGCCTGCGGAGAACCTATATCAACAGATCGAACTCACAGACCCGGTGTTGCGACAAATGATAACGAATTATTTCATTGCTCGAATCTACAAGGTGTTATTCTTGGAGTTGGTCTCGCGATAGTAGAGCAGCACTTTGTAGTGGATATTGTAGGGGAGGTTGAGAGCTCGGAGCACACACCTAAACGTCGCAGGTTATTATCAATTCCTCTAGATAGTTCACCTTTCATTCGGAGTCGAGGAAATAAAGCTAAAGAGGGCACTGGATATGCTGGAGACCGGAAGGAAGATGCGAGTCTTCCGTACCATCTTTCATTTCTGCTTCTGATCATCATTCTTCAGACTTCTGGGCAGTTGGAGGCACTAGCAGCACAAAAGGCAAAAGATGCGAAAATTGGGTCTCTTTTGATAGCAATCCGGGAATATCTACCTAATCTACATCGGAAAGGTGGGGGTCATCCAAGTGACTATCTTGTGCACCCTACGGCTTTGGCGCATCTACGACGGCGATTCAACTTCATCTGCAGCACACTTCTGAGAAATGACTCACTTGCGGACATGTCGGAGCGCTCAGTACTGTACTTTGAGCTTTTGGAATGGCTCGAGGTGAGTTAGGTCCAGAATCCTATCTATCAACTTCGTCAATTTTTATCGTAGACCATCTCAAATCACGAAGCGTTGGCTAGTATGATGGCAATGCCAATCATGACAATGGTCTCAGTTTCTCCGGTCTCTGGCAAAAATTTAGCTACAGGATTAAGAAGGCGTGAGCGAACCACCATATATGAGGGAAGCTCGAGTCCTCGTGAACTTCTGCAAGCTATTGCCACTCAAGCTCAAGCAGCGTTGAAAGGTCTCGAGATTGTGAAGGAGACCGATGTTGACCTCGAACTTACTGAAGAGCAGAAGCGTATGCCCCAAAAATTGGGAAAGATACCTGAGCAGGAAGACGCTGAGTTTTTGAATGAGAACAAGAACATGATGGATTTCTGTCAGCGAATTCTGAATACCATTAAAGCCATCGATCGATCGCTGCGAGATACGAAGGGTGATGAATTCGTGAATCGGCTTCATTCGTCCTTGCTTCAGAATCCTTTGACTGGTGCCGAAAAGAAAATTTTACAAGTTTCTGCTGGCGCGAGTGAGGAGGTAGTGAAGAAAGTCTATGTGGAGTGGGCGACTTCGACGAGGTTTGAATATTGTGATCTCAGCATTGAGAAGGCTCCCGATGAACCAGAGGACCAAGCGCCACATTACAAGTTCTATTATAGTAATGAGGCAAGGATGTTAGCGAATGCTGATATTCCCAGGCGTTCGCTTGCTATTGCCAAAGAGGTCGGTTTTCTGACAGGTATTTAGACTATTGACTGACATGCTTCAGTTGGCTATTCTCAGCGCTAATCTTCCTGCGGCATGGGAGTCATCGATATTCCTTCGTGTTGATGAAACTCGAGTGGACGTGATTAAAGCATTGATTACTGGACCAGAAGATACTCCGTGAGTAACTCTAGATACATTGAGTATTCTTGGATTTTGATCTTCGGCTAGTTACCACAATGGATGGCAAGTTGAGACGTCCATCTGAAGAATACCAAACTGACATCAATTTCACTACAGCTACTTGTTTGATATCTTCCTCGGTCCAAACTACAATCAACTCCCTCCTAGTGTAAAATATATGACTGTACGTTGTTTTTATTCTTCTTAATGTACTCATCTGCTGTACTAACATCATACACAGACAAATGGCGGAAGATACAGATTCAATCCCAATCTTTATGCGGTATGTATTTTTAGATGCCTCATAGCCTGTGATATCTATTAAATGAATGTTGTAGGACGGCAAAGTTTGTCTCTCGTTGCTAGGAACGTGGTCAGGGCCGGGTTGGGTAGCCGGGAAATCAACATTGTTGCAGGCGAGTTGTGCAATTCTTTCTCAGCACGTTCTGGGATTGTATTGAATACACGCGTGCAGGTGTTAATATCAATCCAGTCCATGATCTTGTGCGATGAACCATATCTGAATGAGCCGAGCTGGGCATCCGATGGTGGAACACCTCAATCTCTTACATGTACGTCGCCTGCCACTCCATTGTGACAGTGGCCGCTTGACGATTTTGGTTAGATTCTGCTAATGTCAGACGGATGGTGGTTAAGACCGCGGTGCGTGCTTGCTGTCATTGTCCAATCTCATCACCCTTCTGAACTTTGATTTTGATACAGATGCTAGACAATCTAAGAAATCCCCCTGAACCTTTCGAAGATGTCATCCGTACTCACTTCCGCTTGAAAGGTCGTTCGATTAAAGCGCAATTGAACGAATGGCTTTCCAAGGACGACAATTTGCCTACTCAGGCAGGGGGCGGCGGTTCGAACTTGAAGGCAGGTGCTAGTGGTAACGGATTCGCTAAAGATGTAGAAGAACTTCGAACCCTTCTCACAGAGCTCGAAGCTGACTGAACGCACAACATTGTTTCCCATATGCTTGTAGCTATTATAATGTACATCAATAGAGCATGGATAACTTGGATCGCCGTTTGTTCCGTCCTAGTGATGAATGACAGGGCAGTGGATAGCATGACATGTGATCGTTGGCATTACAGCCGGGAGATAAATGTCATTTTTATTCTATTTTCTTTGGCAACACCATGAATGACTCTGCAATTCACGCTATAGCCGGTGCGGCAGGGGGGATCGTTGCGATGACTGCAACATAGTAAGTACCCTCTGACTGCCTTGCCGGGAATGTTTCTGATGAGCCCCGAGTCCTCTTATTTTCCTTTCCACACGTGCTGCTGTCGAGACTAAGAATGAATTCAAGGTCTGCACGTTGTTCAACGGCGCGCAGGCTACCAACTGAAACTGCCCTCGTTCGATGCCAATAGTCAACATTTGAAGTCATCGTTGATATCATCAAGCGTGAAGGTGTACTGGGTCTCTATAGCGGGTTGGAGTCTAGTCTACTCGGCATCGCTGTTACCAATGGGTAGGTCACTTCTTTTTGTCTTGGAAACTCGTCCTGATACATAGATTTTAAGCGTATACTATTACTTCTATGACCGTGCTCGCGATACTATTCTGCGTTCTCGGGGAGGGAGCAAAGCCTTGAGCACAGCAGAGTCCATATTGACAGGTTTGATCGCTGGTGTGTACATGTTATATGATCCAATGAGGGTTTGAAGGGACTGAGAGATCGTAATATTTTTCTTTAGGGTCGGCAACTACTGTCATTTCAAATCCCATCTGGGTCGTGCAAACGTCACAGGCTGTTCGTACAATGAGTCCTGACTCAAATGAAAAGGTCGCCATCGCTAAGCTTAGTTTCTCTGAGACTCTCAAAAACCTTGTTGCCAAGGAGGGTCCAAGGTAGATAAAGTATTCTTTTATATACATGAGGCGCTGAACAGGAGATAATCATCATAGTGCTCTATGGCGTGGTATTGGTCCCGCCCTCATTCTTGTAATGAACCCGATTATTCAATACACTACCTTTGAGCAACTGAAGAATTTCTTGGTTGCCCGCCGCACAGGAAAGTTGCGTGCAGCTGGCGCTGTGGCTGCTGTTGCCTCCTTGTCCGATTGGGATTTCTTCCTCCTTGGAGCCCTTTCCAAGCTCGGTGGGTCGTAGCACTCGTAAAAATGAGCCTATCCAGATACTCATCCATCACTGCCAGTTGCCACATCCACCACATATCCCTACATGTATGCCCTTTAAGCGATTTGCATCAGCCACTTTTGATTTCTTGCTGATAGCGTTGTCAAAAGCCGCCTACAGGCCGGATCTAACAAATATAAATCCTCGCTGGATGGCCTTTTGACTATCCTTCGCGACGAGGGTTTCCTGTCTCTCTATAAGGGTATTAACAGTAAAATTATACAGAGTGTACTCACTGCTGCCATCCTCTTTGCTGGCCAGAGGCGAATTTTTGAAGTTACCAAGAAGGTCTCTTACACTATTCATACATGATTAGTTCTGACTAGGGCCCACCATTTTCAGGCTATCAACCCTCTCGCGAAATAAAATCAGACTTTGAACGGGAGAAGTGCATCATACCTCCACTCGGTTTAAATGAGGGATTTCTGGACCAGTCTTGACTGCTAGGCAAGGACTGATACCAAGCCTTACCACGAATGCTTTAGGTAGAGCTACTTGTCCGATGTAGCAATCGCAGTTCCAAGACGTCTTCGTATCTTAACTCTGGACCTGCTCATATATCGGGGAGAGACTTCAATTTTAATCCGCTATGATCTAGAATCTGTTGCGAGGTCATAATGCAAACAGGTATTAAGTGGAACAGAGAATAAATCCGTGATGTTGGTTTATGGTCGTCAACTAGAAGGAATGGAACAATCAGTCTCGGGTAAAATTCAATTTCCTGATATTAAGGTCTGAGTTGCTATAAGTCCAAACTAGCCAGAGAAAAGAAATCTGTAGAGCCATTAAATTTTCTTAAACTCCCGATGCTGGCATTTTGTCAGATTACAGCAGTACCGCATCGCAATTTCAGGAGAATATTTGAGTTCCCGCAGAACGAACGTCATTCGGGAGTTCTCCGAGTTGGCTCGCTGTTAGCCGAAATAGTATGCCACCATCCCTTAAACTCAATGCCGCTGCGTTTATATCACCTCAAAACCATCCCATACTAATACGTACGTTCGCAAGGCAAGATGAACACGCCATCCAATATCACTATATTGCCCATACCAGCCTGGACATTATAGAAGAACGAGGTTTGCAAAAAAAAAACAACTCGCACGAAAAACATAGAGTTGACGGCATAGCAGTCACGGCCGCTGGCAAGGGAGGAGATTGTTACCTTGGCCTTCTCTACACACTGGAAGATGTTGCAGTGTATGGATATATCACACCACTCAAAGTCAAGATCGTTCTCGCTCTGGCGCTGACGGACTCTGTCGTGAAGGATATGGATATACTTACGGTGCGAGCAACATCACATTCTTCACAGTACGATGGATATTGGCTTATATTACAGGCAGATATTCAAAGCGATGCACACGGCCTATTATAATGCGATATCCAACCCATTCCTCAGACTCGAAAACAGCATAGTATTGTCCGAAGATCCATCACCATATCCCCTATTGGGGAGCAGTAAATGGAAATTGTTTAGACATCGAGTTGATGAAGTAGCTCGAATTGTTGCAAGCTATCCAAATATACCATAAACCTCATGATGCTTGGCATCATTCTCTGCACTTCACGTAGTTTGCGCCGAATGCCGATGTGGTTCTACCATCTTCTAATCATCGAGCAGCTTGACATCGTTATGCACAGATGACGAGCTTATTGCCTACTCGAGGATGCAGGTGGTAGCGGTCTGTGTTCCAGAAAGAGAACAAGATAGAACCCAGAACAAACT